>MDTB01138108.1_pt1 | contig 19496 bp, 18 predicted proteins | sample 811161 | NCBI WGS metagenome assembly MDTB01 (sample SAMN05326650, study PRJNA326480) | marine metagenome | isolation source: seawater | place: Mediterranean Sea | collected 2009 | reverse complement strand
TGTGGAAGTGCGGTAACGCATGTAGCTAACCAGTACTAATAGCTCAATTGGCTTGATTTATGCACTGAAAAAAATTTTTTAAACTTCTAAATATAGATAATTAAATATAGATAATTTTACTTAACTTAATATATTTTTTAACTGAAGTGATATATTATTTATCAAACTATCATGAGATCTAACAAAGTATACATAATTGGAGCTGGTCCAATTGGCCTGGTAACAGCATGGAAGCTATTGGAAAAAGGTTTAGATGTAGAGGTTTTTGAAAAAAATTCTTTAGTTGGAGGTATGTGTCGTACGTGGAAATGGAACGGTTTCTTATTAGATACCGGTCCACATATTTTTCATACTCCAAATAAAAAACTAAGTAAATTTTGGGAGAGAGAATTTAAGGGTCTTTTCATTAAAAAAGATTTTTGGTGTAAAAATATAAAAAAAGATGACCCAAATTTCTTTTGGGATTACCCAGTTTCTCTAGAAAGTATTAATAAATATCCAGCAGATCTTAAAAAAAAAATTAAAAAAGAGCTAAAAGAGATTGATCGTAATAAAAAATTTAAATCAACCTCTTATTTTGACTATGTAAAAAACGAAGTAGGATCGACTTTAGCCAACATGTTTTTTACTAAATATCCTGAAAAGATTTGGGGTATTAGTACAAAAATTCTTACTCCTGAATGGGCTCCAAAAAGAATTGAATTGAGGAAAAAAGTTACTCCATTTTACTATCAACAATGGAATGCAGTAGCTAAACGAGGTACAGGAACAATTTACGAGAATATAAAATCAAAAATTCTTAAATTAGGTGGAAAAATACACTTAAATCACAATCTTCAGAATATAAATTATGAGGGAACAACAATTTCTTCATTAAAATTTAAAAATAAGAAAATTAAAATTAACCCAGGAGATACTATAATTTCCAGTCTTCCAATTACCATGACCGCTAGGTTTTTTAATATAAAAACTAATTTAAAATTTCGGGGCATAAGAACTATTTATTTAGCTTTTAATAAAAAAAAAAATTTTACCAAAAAATTTTCATTGGCTCTATTTTGGTGATAATCACACTATTTTTAATAGATTGACTGAGCCCAAAAAAATGACAAAGTTTGTTTCACCAAAAAATTACACATATTTATCTGCAGAAATTACTTATTCAATTGGAGATAAAGTTGATAAACTATCAGATAAAGAAGCTATAGATATTGTTTTAAAAGACTTATTAAAAATTAAATTAGTAAAGAAAAATAATTTCTTATTTGGTTCTTCAAATAAAGAACCTTTTGTTTATCCATTAATGTTTAAAGGTTATCAGTCAGAACTGTCAAAAGTTAAATCAAATCTTTTGAAATTTAATCAGGTATATTCAGTTGGCACAGGAGGTGATTTCAATTATGCTGATAGTCAAATTCTATTTCACAAAGCATTTGATTTAGCAGAAATTATCTCAAGAAAAGATGTTAAAAGTATTAATATCAAAAGAGATAAAAGTTTATTTAAATTTAATAAGAATATTATAAATCGAAATATTAAAATTGGAGATAAATTCAAGCCTTTTGTGATTGCTGAGGCAGGTATAAATCATAATGGTAGTATAGAAATTGCAAAGAAACTGATAGATCAAGCAAAAATTTCAGGATGCGATGTAATTAAATTTCAGTCATTTTTAAAAAATACTAGAATTTCTGGAAAAGTAAAATCATCTAATTATGCAGAACAAGTAAATGATGAACAGGAGAGTTTGTATCAAATGTTTCAAAGATTATCTTTGAGCTTTTCAAAGCAAGAGGAAATATTTAAATATGCAAGAAAAAAGAATGTAGAAATTTTTTCAACACCATTTGATAAAGAAAGTGTAGATTTTTTAGAAAGTCAAAAGGTAAAATTGTATAAAATTGCTTCTATGGATCTTGTAAACTTACCATTAATTGAATATGTCGCAAAAAAAAATAAACCAATAATCCTTTCGACAGGTATGTCAAATTTAAGTCAAATTGAGGATGCTGTATCTTTAATTAGGGATATAGGCAATCCAAATCTATCTTTATTGCATTGTAATTCAACTTATCCATCACCAGTAGAGTCAATGAATTTGAAAGTAATTAATTCTCTAAAATCTTCATTTGGGGTAAGTGCTGGAGTTTCTGATCATACAGTGGGACTACTTATACCCTTATTATCAACCATTTTAGGGGCCAATGTTATTGAAAAACATTTTACAATAAATAAATCCTTTGATGGTCCAGATCATATTTTATCAGCTAACTTTGAAGAAATGAAAAAAATTTGTAATTTTGTTAAAAAATTTAGATCTTTTAAAAGAAATGAATTTATTTTTAGCAATCTTGTTAAGAAACATAAAGTAGAAAAAATATCAAATTATAAAATTAATAAACAAAATCTAAAAGTTATACTAGGAGATGGAATTAAAAGAATTTTACCTTCAGAGTACGAAACCATTAACAATCAAAGGAAGTGTCTTTATGCTCTTAAAGAAATTAGAAAAGGAACAATTTTAAATAAAAATCATCTGACTGTTAAGGGCCCTGGAGGAGGTATTTTGCCAAAATATTTAGATATTTTAGTTGGAAAAAAAGCAAAAATAAATATTGAAGCTGATTATCCAATAACTTGGGATGTATTTTAGTGATAAGCTATAATCAACTATCTAGAGATATTAAAAGATTAAAAAAAAATAAAAAAAAAATTGTATTTACAATTAGCTCCACTAGCAAACTTGGATTAAATAGTTCTTATTTAACACCAATTAGAGAGACAAAATTTCTGAATATCTTAGGGGTAAATATCTATACTAAGAAAGATACTAAAAAAACTATAAATATAGTGCACAAGTATATAGATTATGTCTTTATTGACTGTGAAAAAAAAATAAAGAATACCCTATCTGTTAAAGAGATAATAAATTATTTTAATAGAAAAGATAACAATAAATTTAAAAAATCTTTTTTTACTTATAAAGCAAACGACTTAACGGTTGAGGCTGCAGATAAGTTTTTAGAACTAAAATCTATAAATGACAGCGCATACAAAAAACGTATTTTTGGGATATTGGGAGGTGGAAATATTGGATCAAAATTAGCACTTAAAATATGTGAAAGAGGAGAAAAAGTTCAAATTTTTAGGAGAAATTTAAACAAATTGAAAAAAATTACAGAAGCATTGAATTTAATCAAAAATAAATACACTAAAAATAAAATTTCTTTTTCAACATCTATATTAGATACAATAAAAAAAAGTAACATTCTAATATCATGCTCAAATTTTAATAAACCTATAATTACTAAGAAATTTATTAATCAAAATTTAAATTTAGAATTTATTTTAGATATTGGAAAGCAATCAATAACAGAAGAGGGAATTGTATTTGCTAATAAAAATTCCATAAAAATTTTTAGACTCGATATTTCTTCATCTTTGGTTGCAATGATTGAGAGCTATATAAGGTACGATAATTTAATATTAAAAAAAATTGGAAGAAAAAAAATTAACGGTACTTTTTTTGTATCAGGTGGATCAATAGCAATGAAAAATGATCTGATTGTTGATAATATAAATAATATAAAATATGTATATGGCTTAGCAGACGGAAAAGGCGATTTTAAAAAAAGATTTGGCAATATCTCTTTAAAAAGGTATTTTTTAATAAAAAAATTAAAAAAAAATATTTAAATATATTTAACTAACTTTTAGAATGTCTAAATTAAAATATACATTGATAACCGGTGGGCTTGGTTTTATTGGATTAAATTATCTAAAAAAAAAAAATCTTATCTAATAATGTTATCAACATAGATTGCAAAAATTACGCAGCTAACAATGTCTCAATAAAGTCTGGATATAAGTATATTTTTATTAAAAATAATATTGGAAATAAAAAAAAAATAGAGGAGATTTTTAGCAAATATAACATTGATAATATAATAAATTTTGCAGCTGAAACCCATGTAGATAATTCAATTTTTAATCCTGAGAGAGTAATTAATAACAATATTATAAATTTTACTAAATTTATAATTCAATTTAAAAAATTTTATTTTAATAATAAATTTTCTAAAAATGTTAAATTTATAAATATCAGCACTGATGAAGTATATGGATCATTAAATCTTAAAGAAAAAAGCTTTAGAGAGAATTCAGTATATAATCCAAGAAATCCTTATTCAGCGTCAAAAGCAGCTATAGATCATATATCTGCATCATTTTTTTCAACATTTAATTTGCCAATTATAACTTTACATTTTTCGAATAATTTTGGACCCCATCAGCATGATGAAAAATTTATACCTACAATTATAAGAAATGCAATTAATGGAAATAAAATTCCAATTTATGGCACAGGATCTAATATAAGAGACTGGATGCATGTAAAGGATACATACTTTGCAGTCGAGAAAGTTTTAAAAAAAGGTAAAATTGGTGAAATTTACAATTTTGGGGGCAATGAGGAATTTTCAAATATTATTATAGCAAAAAAAATATGTAAAATTCTAAATAAAAAAATTTACAACAAAAAATATAATTATGAAAAATTAATATCCTTTGTTAAAGACAGAAAAGGTCATGACTTCAGGTATTCATTAAATAATTCAAAAGTAAAAAAATTTTTTAATTGGTCTCCATCTAATAATTTTGATAGTAATCTTGAGTCAGTTGTTGAATGGTATATAAAAAAATATAACAAAAAAAATGCATTTTCAAATGTCAAATAGAGTTGGAATTATTTTAGCTGGAGGTCTTGGTACAAGGTTATATCCTATAACAAAATGTATTTCAAAACATCTCCTGCCAATATATGACAAGCCAATGATTTACTATCCGTTGTCAACTCTAATGTTATTAGGTATTAAAAAAATTTTAATCATCGTAAAAAAAGAAGACTTGGAATTTTTTAAAAAACTTTTAGGAGACGGATCTCAACTAGGCATTAATATTAATTATAAAGTACAAGATAAGCCAAATGGTATTGCAGAAGCGCTAACAATCTCAAAGCAATTTATTAAATCTAAAAAAATATGTTTAATTTTAGGAGATAATATTTTTTATGGATCTCGGCTTATAAAAAAATTATCAAAAATATCTAAATTAAATAAAAATACAATTATTACCTATTCAGTCAAAAATCCAAAAGAATATGGTATTTTAGAACTAGATAATAAAAGGAATCCGAAAAATATTATCGAAAAACCAACATCTACAAATAGTAATTTGGCAGTCACTGGTTTATATTTTTACGAAAATGAAGTCATTAATTTTGTTGAAAAACAAAAACCCTCAAAACGTAATGAATTAGAAATTACTGATTTGAATTTATCTTTATTGAAAAAAAAAAAATTAAACTATGTTTATCTCGATAGAGGTAATGCTTGGTTAGATGCCGGCACTATAGATAGTTATATAGAAGCATCAACCGTAATTTCTATTATGGAAAAACGACAGGGTTTAAATATTGGATCTATTGAGGAGGCTGCATTTCTAAATGGCTGGATAAGCAAAAAAAAATTTGCTAAAATGGTCAATGAAAATAATAAGGGAAGCCCTTATTATAAATACCTATCAACATTATTAAAATAGATTTTATATTAATAAATGACCCCATTGAAAATTGACATCATTGTAGAAGCTAGGTCTACTTCAAAAAGGCTTCCCAATAAAATCTTGAAAAAAATTGGAACAAAAAGAACATTAGAGATTATGATAGATAGACTTAAAAAAATAAAATTTAAAAGCGATATTATAATTGCGACCACTAATAGTAAAAAAGATAACAAGATTGTCGATTTAGCAAAAAAAAATAAGGTAAAATATTTTAGAGGGAGTGAAAATGATGTGATGAAAAGAGTCTTATTAGCAGCTAAAAAATTTAAAACTGATATAATTGTTGAAATTACAGGTGACAATCCTTTAATTGATTATAAAATTTCAAACAAAGTAATAGAATATTATATCAATAATAAAAAAAAATACGATTATGTTGCAAATGATGTAAATTTGTATTTACAAAAAAGTTTTATCGATGGACCACTTGGATTTAGCACTAAGGTTTTTTCAACTAAATTACTTTCAAAAGTTGAGTCACTTACAAAAAATCCGTTAGATAGAGAGCATGTCGTAAATTATATTGTTAAGAACAAAAAAAAATTTAAAATTAAGAATGTCGATCTACCAAGATTTTTAAAGAAAAAAAAATTTAGATTAACTATGGATTACAAAGAGGATTTTGAAGTAATAAAAAAAGTTTATTTAAATTTATATCCAAAAAATAATAGTTTTACATCTGTTGATATCATTAATTTTTTTAAGGTAAATCCTAAAATCCAAAAGATAAATGCAAATTGCAAGCAAGCAAAATATACTTACTAAATAAATATTAAGCAAATATACAGACAGAAATTTATAGCAGGTTCTCTAAAAAAATTTAATTAAGTTTACTCTCTAAATAAGTCTTATTAGTTTTAATCATTTTTTTAACTAATTTAACATGATTTGTTTTGTAAAGATCCTTAATATCATATTTAAACCAATCAGTAGTTTGAGGATTAAATTCAGTGGGCAAAAATTTTTTAATATGAATTAAATAATAAAAAGCAAAAATTTTATTTTGATCAATTTTTTTAAATCTTTTACGCATCAAAATATTTTTTATTTCTCTAAAATATTCTTTCTTGCTATTGCTATTTATACCTAGTTTGAAATGATAATATTGATCTTTACCTGCACTAACAGCAGGAATATTCATTATAAGCGCTTCATTAATTGTAGTACTTGATACTGAAATTAAGATTTTACAATCTTTTATAAGATCATAAAAATTAGCCTCATCTGAGTCTATAAAAACAACATTCTGTTTTGAAATACTTTTTGATAATTTTTCAACAGAATCATTTTCTTTTATAATACCTTGTTTTCTATGAGGATGGTTTTTTATAAGCAAATTAATTTTTGGAAAATTTTTTTTAAAAAATAAACTAGTTTCTTTCAAAAAAGCTAAATAATTTTTAAATATGTGACTTGTATCCAATGAATTTGCATCCCAGCCAGAATTAATTGTAATCATAGCAAAATTTTTATATTTTAAATTATTTTTACTTGATACTTGATAATAATTTAAACCAGATTTATTTTTTTTCTTTTTGATAATTTCCTTAAGTACGATTTTCTTAATTTTTTTAAATTTTGAAGGGTTAAAATAATTTTGTACTTTTAAATTTTTGTATGCCAAACCACTTTCTTCCATTAAACCAGCAATACCATTTTTACAGTAGCAAATTGAATATCCTTTTTTATAATTTTCGGAGTCATATGAATAAAAATTAATCTTATATTTACGAAATAATCTATTAAGCACATAACTGCAGTTTAAATATCCACCAGAAATAAAGTTAATATCTTTTGATGATATTTCTTTACTAACGATTAAAGCTTCTATGTGATTATATATATTTTCTGCTAAGTTTTTTTTTATAAAATAATTTTTATTTTTGACTATTTTATAACTCACATCTCTCTCATATCTCATCATGTTAAACTGAAACAATTTGTTTATTATATCGTATCTATCGCTTGACTTTACATGCCTCTTATTACTCATTCCTAAAATAATATAATTAATTCCAAATTTTTTTTTCACAACTTTTAATACTAGCTCACATAAAAAATTTACCAATAGAGATTGAAGATTGTTATATAGATTAAATTTATCAAATAAAAAAACTACTCTGAATTCATTATTTAATACTAAGCCTAAATAAATATTAAATGAAAATAAACCAGACGTAAGCCAATCATTAACATAGATATTAACCCTCTTCAGCTTCTTTGTTCCCCCCTTTATATTTTTGGTTTTAAATAGCTTAATAATTAGATTAAAAGTCAATTTTAAAAAATTTTTTATGTTATTTAAATGTGAATAAATTTTCAAAATCTTTTTTTTTAATACATTCAATAGTTCCATTATGACCTTTTTATTAATAATATAGCCAACTTAATCTTTTTAATAATAAATCTTAAAATTAAAATAAATATATTATATATCTATTCTGAGTTTAAAAAAATTATTTATATTATTAAAGTATACTAAATTGAAAAACATCCTCTTTAAAATTCTATCAATATTAGATAATCATCAAAAAAAGAAGTTAATTTTCATTTCAGTATTTCTACTAACAGTTACCTTCATAGAAATAGTTAGTATTGGAACTTTATATCAACTTTCAAAAGTACTTCTGGATGCTAATTATTTAAATCAAATAATCTCTTACGAACCTATAATTACAATAACAAATCTTTTTAATTTCCAGCTAAGTTTGGATTTTTTTATTTATTTTCTTTTTTTTATTTTTTTATTAAAGTTTACATTAAACTTTTTTTATTATTTTTTACAAAGTACTTTTGTTGAAAGCGTTAGAAAAAAGCTAACTTCAAAATTAGTAAAATTATATCTCGCTAAAGAATACAAATTTTTTTTATCTAGAAATTCTTCGGTTTTAATAAGAAATATTACATCTGAAGTAGGATCATTTTCATTAGGAATAATGAATAATTTATTAATTCTTACAACAGAATTTTTTATTTTTCTTGGTATAATATGTTTATTGTTGGCAAATGATTATAAACTAGTTTTAATAATTTTTACTACTATTTCAGCTATTGGTTTTTCATATTTTTATATAACTAAATCAAAATCACATATTTTATCATTACAAAAACTAAAATTTAATAATTTATTTATCAAGTCAGTGATATACTTATTTAAATCAATTAAAAATATTAAAATCTATAATTCTGAGATTTTCCACAAAAAAAAAAATAGATAAAAATTTATCAAAAATAAGTGAAGCACAAATATTTTTTTCAGTAACTAGCCAAATACCAAGAATGTTAATGGAAACTTCTATAGTTGCATTAATGGGATTATTTTTATTAAGCAGAAACTTAGAGACAATAGATATTAATTTAATGTCAAAAATTTCTTTATTTGTTATTTCATCTTTTAGGATCATACCATCAATTTCAAAAATTATGTCTTCGATAAATCAAATAAGATTTAATATCCCAAGTATTAATGTTATATATAATGATACTAAAGGAATAAATAATTATAATAAAATAAATAAATTAAAATTAATTAATTTTAAAAAAAAAATTGAATTAAAAAAAGTTTCTTTTAAATATAACAATTCCAGCGATTATATATTTAGAGATCTTAATTTTAAATTAAATTATGGAAAATTGATTGGAATAGTAGGTGAGTCAGGTGTTGGTAAATCAACATTATTCGACCTAATAATTGGATTATTGCATCCAATAAAAGGAAAAATTTTGATTGATAATAAAAAAATACCTAACTGGAGAAATATTATACACAACTTTAGTTATTCAACTCAAGAAACAGATATTTTTCATGATACTTTAAAAAATAATATAATAAATGGAAATCAAGAACTGTTAGCTAAAAATGTGAGTGATGAAAAAATAAAGGACATACTTACAAAATGTGGATTAAAAAGTTTTTATAAATCTTTACCAAGAGGTATTCATTCAATGATTGCTGAGGATGGAAGAAATATCTCAGTAGGACAACGACAAAGATTAGGTATTGCGAGATGTTTATTAAAAAATAGTCAAATTTGGTTACTAGATGAAATAACCAGTGCACTAGATAGTCGAAATGAAGCATTAATATTAAAAAATATTAAAAAAATTTCAAAAGAATCTTTAAAAATTTTAATAACTCATAACACAGCAAATCTAAGAATTTGTGATGAAGTATATAAAGTATATAACAAGAAAATAGTTAAAATTTAACTTTATAAAGATGTAAAATTTTCAAAAATGACTCTTCAAATTTTTTTTCTATATCTTTTTTTTGGCTCATACTAGATGGTTTGTTGCTTTTTTTTACATATATTTTTGAATTTATAATTTTCAATTTATTTGACCAAAGTAAGCAAAACATCCCGAAATAATCATCTTTACCATCTAGCGTATTCCAATATTTTTTAATTCTATCAAGGCGATAACATTTAAATCCAGTTAATGGGTCCTTTAAACCAAATTTTTTTAAAGACATTTCTGAAATTTTTTTTTCAATTTCTCTATTATAAAAATTTCTATTTCCAATGACAATATCGTATTTATTAGAAAGATTTAAAAATTTTTTAATAAATATTGGTTGATGTTGACCATCTCCGTCAACTGTTATCAATTTCTTTATATTCTTAAAATTCTTCAAAATATACGAAATCCCTTTTCTTATAGATCTATCATACCCAATATTGTTTTTATTATTTATTGTTTTAAATGCATTTAGTTCAGCAATATTTTTTGTTTTATCCTTAGAATTATCATTTACAACAATAGTTTTTCCATATTTTTTAAAAGTTTGAATTACTTTTTTTAAATTTTTTTCTTCATTATATGCCGGTATTAGTATGACGCATTTTTTCATTTAAAAAAATGGCTTTTTTTTAAATACTCGTTTTTTTTTATGCCTTTAATTAATTTTTTATTAAGTATTCTATTTACTTCGAAACAAGGCATTGCATCATTTGGGCAAGGTCTTAAAAAATTAAGATATTTTTCCTTTAATTTTTCTCCTTTATTAAGATGCTTATTTACTCTAATAGATCTTCTTTGAAGTATAACAGCTGTTTTCTCATTTTTTTCAACTTTTTTTTCCAAAGATCCTAAAGCCATCTCAAGGTTTCTACATCTCTCAATCATTTCTTTCCAGGTTTTTGGATTCATAGAAAAACTATGATCAGGACCATTTCTATTATTGTTATCAGTAAAATGCTTTTCAATCATTCTAGCTCCCAAGGTCACTGCTCCTAACACAGTTTCATGCCCATGTGTATGATCAGATAATCCAATTAAAGCTGAACTGAATTTCTTTTTATACATATTTAAAACATTCAGATTAATATGATTAAAGTTTGATGAGGAGCCTGTATAATTTGTATTACATTGCATTAAACATATTTTTTTATTTACTTTAATTACTTTTTTATAAATTTTTTCCACTTCTTTTAAATTTGATGCTCCAGTTGCTATTACAATTGGTTTTTTTGTTTTTGCCATTTTCATTATATGATCGTGCCATGTTATATCACCTGAACCTATTTTCCATGCAGGAACAAACCTATTTAAGTAAGGTATTATTAAGGAGTCATAAGTAGCAGTTAAATAATCTACACCATACTTCTTGCATGCTTTATTCAATTTTTCTGTCCAGCTAAGAGATACCTCATTTTGTTTGTATGTTTTATAAACTGAGTCTTTCCAATTTGATTGATGCGACCGAATATTTCCCAAACTTTTAAATCCATGATCAGATACCAATGTATTTGCGTAGAAATTTTGAAATTTTGCAGCATCAGCTCCGGCTTCTGCAGCCATATGTATTAGTTCAATAGCTTTATTTAAAGAACCATCATGGTTTGAGGCAATATCTGCTATAAAATATGTCGGTAAATTATCCCCAACAATTTTTTTTGAAATTTTAAATTGCATAATTACCTATATTCCTTTGCAACTAAAATAATCTCATCTTTTAAATTTGGAAGCATCATTTTAAAATGTTTTTCAAACTTTGTAATATTCATGTGATTAAACCTTGATCTTTTTGTTTTACAAACACTATTTATTTTTTTTTTTATGATTTTTTTATTATTTTTAAAACCTAAAAGATCAGAAAATTGTCTAATAAGCAAATATTTTGTTATTGATCCTCTGGACCCTAAATTATAAATACCTGTTTTATCAAAAAGATTTCTTTTTAAAATTTTCATTAAAATTATAGTGATAGTTTTTAAACTAATTGGTGAATAAATTGAGTCTACAAAGCCAAAAAAACTGTTATTTTTATGTAAGTTTAAATATATCCAGTCTGTAAAGCTAACCTTTTTTGATTTGGATTTTCCAATGAGATTAATCCTAAAAACTAATGCTTTATTTTTAATACAAATATTTTCACTCTCAATCTTTTGTTTTGTGTATTCATTTTTTGAAAAAGGTTTAATATTTTCATTATTATTTGCTTTTTTAGGATGATCGTAAATTTGATCTGAGGAAAAATGAATTAGCTTAAAATTTAGATTATGCTTATTTTTTAATATAAATAAATTTTTGATCATTAAAACATTGATCTTTCTCGAATCTTTTTTTTTTTCACATTCATCAATATTTGTTTGTCCTGCACAATTGATAATTAATTTTGGTTTTTTTAAAAGTAGTAATTTTTCTAAAATTTTAAAATCTGTTAATTTTACTCTTTTATTTTTAATTCTATCTTTGATAATTTTAAATGTTTTTATGTTTCTAAAATTGATATTTAGGTAACTTCCTAAATATCCTGAAGATCCAAGTATTAAAATTTTCACAATTTATTATTTGAAATTTCCAAAATTATCTTTTTAAGATGTTTGATACTTAAAAAATCTTTATTTTCTCCAGAATTATAGCTGAAGCTTTTTAAATTTTTTTTTCCTTTAAATTTTTTTTTATAATATTTGATTATATTTTGGGTTTCATAATAATGAGGAGGATCTAAAAATGAAGGTAGTATTACAAATTTATCTTTTAACTCAAAAGTATTAAGACTTTCTGCAGTTGAGATCATTTCTTCATGTATTTTTTCTCCCGGTCTAATTCCTAAAAATTTTAATTTTGCCTTGTTATTAATTGCTTTGGCTAAATCTATAATTTTGTAAGATGGGATTTTTGGTACTATTATTTCCCCGCCAAGCGAATGTTCTATCGTCCAGCAAACTAGTTCTATACTTTTTTTTAATGATATACTAAATCTTGTCATTTCTTTGTGTGTAATATTAAATGTGTTATTTTTTTTATTTGATAAAAAAAGTGGAATTACCGATCCCCTTGAACCTTCAACATTCCCATATCGAACGACAGAAAATTTCTTTTTACCATGGAAAAAATTTGCAGATATGAAAAGCTTGTCAGAGCACAACTTAGTTGCGCCATAAAGGTTAATTGGAGAAGATGCTTTATCAGTAGAAAGAGCTATAACTTTTTTTACATTATTATGAACCGAAGCATCGATAACATTCTGTGCTCCATTAATATTTGTTTTTATAAATTCATTAGGATTATACTCTGCGGTATCTACCTGTTTTAATGCAGCAGCGTGTATAACTATATCAATTCCCTTAAAGGCGGTTAAAAGTCTTTCTTTGTCTCTTACATCTCCTAAAAAAAATCTCATTTTTTTGAAAATTTTATTCCTTGTGTATTTTTTTTTTAAGTCAAATTGCTTCAATTCATCTCTACTAAAAATGATAATTTTCCTTATATTTGAATGTTTATTTACTAAATATTCAACAAAATTTTTACCAAATGATCCAGTTCCACCAGTTATTAAAATATTTTTATTTTTTAAGTTCATTGGTATTTTTATTATTTTATTGATTATACTTAACTTATATTCAATAATTAATTAAGCCTTAATTTAATAAATGTTTAAAATTATTATAAAGTATTTTAAATACCTCAATTTTAATAAAAATAACCTTAAACCTTTCAAGAATACAAAAAGTCTTATTTTAGTCGAATTTACAGATATAAAAACTTTTGCTTTTAGTAATTCTTATTTTTCTCATACTTTATCTAACATTCATAATTCAAATATTAATTTTTATTATCCAAATTTTTTGACATTTACTAAAAGATTAAAATTTATAATTAATAAATTAAATCCTTTAAGTAATTATTATTTATATAAAAGTTTTTCAAACAAAATAATAATACCTCAAAAGTTGAATAATACCAATTACTCGAGAATAGAAAAAATTTTTAAAAAAATTAAAAAAAATGATGATATTGTCAATTTAAAATATAATGGGATCCAAATTGGGGATGCTATATATGATGAGTTTCTTGCAAGATATAATTTTGCCACAATAGAAATAAAGTCAAAGTTATTTAAATCTTTTTTTTTTGAAACTTACGAATTAATATTTTTTTGGGAAAACTATATTTTAAATCAAAATGTTAAATCTATTATTATATCACATAGTGTTTATGTAATGGGGCTTATTGGGAGGATCGGTCTATCAAATGATATTGATGTATATGTTATTGGACCTATATCACATTATAAATTATCAAAGGAAAAATTTATAAAATGGAACGATCACTACGAATATCCCAAAGAATTTAAAAAATTTTTGATGAAAGATAAAAAAAAATTAATAAACGAGGCAAAAAAAAATATAAATTTGAGATTCACAGGAAAGCAGGATTTTAGATACAAAGTTGCAAGACCAATTTCACCAGTCTTTTCAGGATCTGATATAGTTTTAAGAAAAAATAAAAGTAAAAAAAAAAATATATTAATTGCTGCGCATTGCTTTATGGATGCTCCACATGTTTATGGAAAAATGATATTTTATGACTTTTATGAATGGCTAGATTTTTTAGGTAAAAAATCCCAAGAAAAAAAATTTAAGAAAAATTTCAACTGGTTAATCAAAGTTCATCCATCTTTGTATGCTGAAAATATTAAAATTTTTCAAAATTTAATAAAAAAATTTCCAAGTTTTAAATTGGTTAAAAAAAATGAAACACATAATAACTTATTGAAAAATATTGGTATTGATATTGTTTTGACAGTATATGGTAGTATAGCACACGAGTATTCGTTATTTAATATTCCAGTTATTAACGCTGGTACAAATCCCCATATGGGTTATAAATTTAGCATCACGGCAAAATCAAAAACTGAATATGATAAAATACTAAATAATCTACTTAAAAAAAAACAAAATTTTAAAACAAATAAAAATGAAATATACGAATTTTATGCGATGCACCATTTATTAGATTATGATTTTTTTAAAGACTTTAAAATAAAAGTTGATTTAAAATCCAACTCGATAAAATCTTTTGTAAAATTTTATGATGTGTTAAATAATGCAAATCATAAAAAAAAAATTGATATTTACAGGGAATTTATCTATTCTAGAAAAAGAAGGTTAATTAACATTTCCAAATAATGATTAAAAATTTTTTTTCAGCAGAAAAATGCCTAGACAGTCTTTTACTTAATATATTGGGAATGCAGGCTTTTAGGTACATTTTTACCAAATTAATATTTTGGGTTATATATAATTTTAAAAATTTGGATAAAAATAATTATGATCGTTTGAAAACATTATTTAACGAGGGTTATTCAATAAAAAAAAATTTTTTAAAAGACCAATCGTTTAATGAGCTTAAAAGTGAATTTTTTCAAGCTATTAATGAACATGGTATAATTGAAAAACAAACAGCTGACGAAAACCAAGATGGAACTGAGTATACTACGCTATATATTGACGAAAAAATGAAAAATAAGTATCCAAAAATTTATGAATTTAAAAATAATTTGTTCATTAAGAATTACTTTTCTACATGCGAACAAAAAAAAAACTATCATTTATATTGTAGGTTAGAAATGATTAAAGTTTTAGACGAAAATATTAATGATCCCAATAAAGACTATCATTACGATACATTTCATAATACATTTAAATGTTGGCTTTTCATTAATAATGTAGAGAATAATGATGGACCTTTTAGATATTTGCCAGCCTCAAATAAATTTTCATTTAAAAGATTGTTTTTTGAATGGAAAAATTCAATTTTGTATTCATTAAAAAAGAATATAAATCCATCATTTAGAACTAATAATAAATTAAAAGAAACATTAGATAAAGATTCCATGAGCATGAGCGTAGGTGAGAACACTTTAGTAATGGCTAATACACATGGCCTTCATAGAAGGGGAGATGCTAAAGTTGGTGGTAAAAGATGTGCAATTCAATTTTGGACAAGAGAGAATCCGTATAAAATTTTTTTTAATTAAAAAAGTGAGAAAAGTGGATAAACAATTTCTTTATATTGTCGAAAAAAAAATAGAGGAAAATAAGATCAAACAATATTATGATAATTTAATTCAGATTAAAAAAACTATTCCAAAAAAATCTTCATTTATAATTCTTGACCTAAGTAAATATTATTTAGGTAAAAACTTTAATTTAGGAAAGAAATTAAAAAAAAAATTTAATTACATTAAGATTTCTAAAGATTTAGAATTGATAAATTTTTTTAAAAACAAAAATAATTTTTGTTTTGTAAGACTTAAGAATGATTTTAGGATGTTAAAAATTTTATTTATTATAAAAAAATATAAAATTAAGATTATTTCATCCACAACAGAGGGACTTTACCCTCAAAGTTACTACAAAGGTGATGTATCTCTATCTTATAAGTTTTTGTCTTTATTTAAATACAAATTTAACTACTTTTTTTTTAGAGTTTTTGCCGCTCTTAATATTTTACCAAGTATTGACTATTATTTTGAGTCTAGTCAAAGTAGAATTAACTATATTAAAAAAAATAGAAAAAAAAATATTTTATATTTTTTTTTTGGAAAAAAATCATACTACTATAAAAAAATAATTAGAGTAAATAGTTCTATCCTTAATGTTTCAGATAAACTTAAAAACAAATTAGATGATAAATATATTGTCTTTATAGACTCTGGTTATGAGCATCCAGATGTTACCAAAAAGGAAATAAGAATTTCCCAAAAAAATAGAGCTAAATACTATGAAAACCTTTATGATTTTCTTGATAATGTTCAAAGAGAATTGAATACGAAAATAATGTACTGCAAGCATCCTAGGGGTATTTATCCTAAAAATTTTGATAAATTTTATAAAAATTTTAATGTATCAGTTGGTAAGGCAGAATACTATATTGCAAAATCTAAAGCAGTTTTTTTCTATGTATCCACATTAATGAATTTAGCAATATTAATGAATAAAAATATAGTTTTACTAGAATCTGACCAAGATTATGGCCTATACAAAGATAAAATTTATTCTATAAAAAAAGAGATTGACCTTTATTCACTTAATATTTCAAAAAAAAATTTTAATTTTAAAAAAATAATTAGTAAGATAAATAAAAAAAAAAAATTATATAAAAAATTCATAAAATCGAATCATATTATCGATAAAAAAAAGTCTTATTTCGAAAGTATGCGTGATGGACTGAATAAGCTCTAAAATATAATATTGTGTGATATAATAACTTTATTAATTATGAAAAAAATTATAAATTTTCTTTACGAAAAAGAACCTTTGGAAGTCAACTTAAAAGAACTGATAAAAAAAAAAAATCTATCATTAAATAGAAAATTTATTATTTTATTGATTAAGATTTTTCGAATAGTATATAAAAATTATCAAAGAATTTTTTTAAAACCGTCAATTAGAGGATACTTAAAATCATTAGAAAAAATTTTTTTTTATGAAAGAAAAAAAGTAGATAATGATTTACACTATAAACAGGCTGAAGATCTTAAAAGAGATGGAGTTATAGAAGTTGAAGATATTTTCAGCCAAGAAGAATTAGAAATTACTATAAGAGAATTATCAAAAAATTTATTATTAAATCCCATATATACTTCACATAGGGACTTTTATTTACATTCCCCTCCCGCAGATGCTGTAACAGGATATATAAATACTGAAACTTTGCTTAAAACATCTTATGTCCTAAAAGCTACACAGAATGAAAAAATTTTAAAAATATTGCAGAATTATTTTGGTTGTAAATTTAAGCTGGATTGGGTTTGGGGATGGTGGTCGTTTCCAAATAGTGATAAAATAGGTCCACAAATGTTTCATAGAGATTATGAGTCTATGAATTTCATAAAAGTTTTTACTTATTTGACTGATGTAGATATTAACAATGGACCTCATGAAATTATTATTGGATCACATAAAATTGATAAACTTTATAAGCGAGAAAGATTTTCGGATGAGAATATTTCAAAAAATTTTGATGGCAAATTAAAAAAAACTATTTTAGGTAAAAAAGGTAAAACTTTTTTAGCAGATACTTTTGCATTACACAGAGGCTTACAACCAAAGAAAAATTCAAGGTTAGTTTTAGTTTTTCTGTATTCAGTGATTCCTAGCAACAGAAGTCCTAAAATTCCTTTTTTAAAAAGAGATGACTACAAATTTCCAATTAAAAAAAATTATATTAACAAATTATTTATTGAGTAAATATTTTCTAATATCTTTTTTAGTGTTTATCTCTGGAAAGATCTTTTTAAATAAATAGGATTTAATTATATAATCGTTTTCAATTAATTTTAGCCACTCATTATCCTCTGTTTTCTGAAGAAAAGAATTTTTTAATTTACTATATTCTAACAAAGCTTTTTTACGGAGGATAACGATGCCATGATGACTAAAAAAGGTATCTTTTATGAACGTCTTTGTACCTGGTATTTTTGATCTTGAAAGATAAATAATTCTATTTGAGTTACTTAATATTATTTTTGCAACATTTCTGTCACTTAAAATTTTTTTATTTTTAACAACAGCATGTACAGTTGCTCCAGAAACAAATTTATTTTCATTTAAAAATTTTTTTTCTAAATATTTGATTACGTTAAATTCTATAAAAGGCATATCGCAGGATATTATTATATAATTATCATATTTTTTCTTGATCTTGTTTATTGCATGAGAGCATCGTTCTGTTCCATTAAGACATTTTTTTTTTACTAACACCGAATTGTTACCAATATATTTTTTTACAAGATTTCTCACTTTTTGATTATCTGTACAAACATAAACATGTTCTTTATCGTAACCTTTTAAAATATTTTTCAATGTAAGTGATATTAAATGATCATTACCAATTTTGTATAAGGGCTTTCTTGGAATTCTTTTAGCTTCATATCTGGCTGGTATGATTATGCAATTTTTCATATATATATATTGAAATTCTTAATTAAATGAATTTATATAGACTTTTATTACAATTGTCATGGTATTTAATAATTAAGAACACCTTTACTTTAAATACCCAGTTTAAGATAAAAAAAATATATAATGTTTTTAAAAGTCCAAAATAAATTAAAAAGAATAATAGATAAAATATATACTTTCATAATTTGTAAAAGTTTTATGAATTTCGGAAAAAACTCTGTTATTTGTTTTCCTTGTAAGATTGATAACCCTTCAAATATCCTAATTGGAGACAATGTTACTATTTGTAAAAATGTTTGGCTAAATGCAGGGGTAAAAAAAAGGGATGATAATCAACCTTCATTAAACATTAAAGATGGAAGTTATATAAGTTCATATACTCATATAAATGCATTTTCAGATGTAACAATTGAAAGGAACGTTTTAATAGGTGAAGGTGTCTATTTTGGTGACACTATACACTCAACTGATAATTATAATCTACCGATAATTAAACAAGAATACATATTTCAAGGAAAAATTATAATAGGAGAAGGTTCACATCTATGCAGAAATTCAACTATTTCTTCTGAGTGTATAGTTGGAAAGAATGTTATAATATGTCCAGGCAGTTTTGTAGTTCAAAAAGAAATACCAAGTTATTCTATGGCCATAGGAAATCCAGCCAGCTTAATT
>MDTB01030678.1_pt1 | contig 19497 bp, 19 predicted proteins | sample 811161 | NCBI WGS metagenome assembly MDTB01 (sample SAMN05326650, study PRJNA326480) | marine metagenome | isolation source: seawater | place: Mediterranean Sea | collected 2009 | reverse complement strand
TATCACTAAATTGATGACCGCCTACATTGTTTATCAGGCATTGGCGCAGGACAGTATCAACCTTGCAGATGAAGTAGTTGTGAGTGAAAAAGCCTGGCGTGCGCCAGGCTCACGCATGTTTATCGAAGTAGGTAAGCAGGTATCAGTTGAAAACTTATTACAGGGTTTGATCGTACAATCCGGTAATGACGCCAGTATCGCGCTGGCTGAGTTCATCGCAGGCAGTGAAGCGGCTTTCGTTGACTTGATGAATACCCAAGCCAGTGCGCTTGGTTTAGATGACACTCACTTCGTCAATGTGACTGGACTGACTGATCCGCAGCACTATACCACCGCACGGGATATCGCTTTGCTAAGTAGCGCTATAATCAGCAACTTTCCTGAGCAATATAAGCGCTATTCAGTCAAACAGTTCACCTTTAATAACATCACCCAACAAAATCGCAATAAATTACTCTGGCGCGATCCTTCTGTAGATGGGCTCAAGACAGGTCATACCGAGGCCGCTCAATATTGTCTAGCAGCATCTGCTCAGCGCTCCGGAATGCGCCTGATTTCAGTTGTGTTAGGCGCGCCTTCGAGTAATGCACGCGCGACCCAGTCACAGTCATTATTGAATTATGGTTTCAGATTTTTTGCAACACACACACTTTACGACCAGCCCCATGCATTGATCGAGAAACGTGTTTGGTACGGCGCTGAAAAAATCCTCCAGCTTGGAGTGGCGCAGCCTATTCATGTCACAGTTGCCCGCGGTCAGTACAAGAATATTAAGCCACATTTGGAAATAAAAACAAAATTAGTCGCCCCGATTGAAAAGGGTCAAGTGCTGGGTAAGGTGATCGTTAAGCTGTCTGATAGCAGCTTGGCGGAGGTCGATTTGATTGCCTTAGAGAGTATTCAAGAGGGCAGTCTGATGCGTAAACTCAGTGATTATGTCATGGGTTATTTTGAATGAGTCAGGCTTACCTAAATGGTCAATATCTGCCGGTTGAGGAATGTCGTATACCGGCATTAGATCGTGGCTTTATTTTCGGTGATGCCATTTATGAATTAATACCGGTCTATAGTGCGCAGCCTTTTCAATTGCAGGCGCATCTGACCCGACTGCAGCGCAGCTTGGCGCAAGTGAGGATCAGCAATCCTCATAGCGAGTATGATTGGCAGCAGATCATTAGCCAGCTAATCGCCAATGCAAACCTGGATCAATGCTCGATCTACATCCAAGTCACCCGTGGGGTGGCTGCCAGAGATCATGCCTATCCAACCGCCGCAACGCCTACCGTATTCGCCATGGTCAATCCCTGGCCCAAGCAGGACGAAATGATGTTATCCCAAGGCTTGAGTGCAGTGACTGTGGAAGATATGCGTTGGAACCGGTGTGATATTAAAGTCACAAGTTTATTAGCCAATGTGATGATGAAACAACACGCCATCGATGCTCAGGCGCACGAGGCTATTTTCATCCGTGACAATGCTGTTCTGGAAGGTTCCTCAACCAACGTGTTTGTGGTCAGCAAGGAACATGTCTATACGGCACCAAAGAATAATTTAGTGTTGCCGGGGATTACGCGTGATGTTGTTGTCGACCTAGTGCATGCCTGCAACATGCCGATGCATGAAGAGGCGGTCAGGATGGAAGATTTAATAAACGCGGATGAAATTTGGCTAACCAGTTCAACTAAAGAATGCTTGCCCGTGACACAATTAAATCAACAGCCAGTCGGTAATGCCCAGCCTGGTAAGTTGTGGCATACAGTCTATACTGCTTTTCAAGCGCTCAAATCACCCTAGTCATGGCTAATAATGACGCGACTAACGGCAGCAATGGTCATGCTGATGAACAACCACAAGGCTTGGTCTATCCGTGTGAGTTTCCGATAAAAATGTTTGGCAAAAACGAGCTGAGTTTTATTGCTGCTGTGGATGCGGTGGTTGAGCAGTGGGTGCCGCGTGAAGACTGGGCATCAAGCAAACAAACACCCAGCAAAAACCATCGCTTTGTCAGCTATACCATTGTCATCATTGCGCGTGACCGTGCGCAGTTGGATCAGGTATGTGCGGCTGTGACTGCATGTCCGGCAGTCATCATGGCAATATAAGAGTAGTCTCTTTGGCACAGCTGGTACTTCTCAATAAGCCGTATAACGTCATTAGCCAATTCACCCATGCTGAGAATGCTACGCTGGCTGATTATGTCACTATTAAAAATGTTTATCCTGCTGGCCGACTGGATAAAGACAGTGAGGGTTTGCTGCTGTTGACAGATCAGGGCGCTTTGCAACATCGTATCAGTCATCCAGATAAAAAAATGGTCAAGTATTACTGGGTGCAAGTGGATAATGAAGTGACGGCCGCTGCGATAGCGCAATTACGCCGAGGCGTGATGCTCAAGGATGGTCGTACACTCGCAACAAATGTGACACGTATTGATGCGCCTGCTGGCTTATGGCCACGCCAGCCACCGATTCGAGTCCGCCAATCAATTCCGACATCCTGGTTGCAGATAGAGCTCCGCGAAGGCCGCAATCGTCAAGTGCGCCGCATGACTGCAGCAGTCGGCTTTCCTACTTTGCGCCTGATCCGCTACCGCATTGGTGATTGGCAGTTAGGCAACTTAATGCCAGGCGAATATCGCGTTGAGGAAGTTTAGATTGTTATCTTGAGATGACGTTGTTAATGTTTCATTCAAGTGAAATGAGAATAATCCATGAGCATCACAAAATTCCCCTTTATCGCGCTGGCACTGAGTATCATATTTCTTGTTGTGCTCACTCTTGGTGGCCACGTCCAGGCTAATGGCATGACAGTGTTACCCTTACTGACTTTGCTGTTGGTGAGCGAATTTGGTTTTATTATGAACTTGATCGCGGTCTATATCGTCATCAAACATCGCTGCCAGCAAACGATCAGCGCCAATAATATTGCCTTGATCGCAATCGCACTTGGCTTCAGCGTATATTTTCTTACCCAAGGCTTAAGTTTTTGGCCGCGCTAATGGTCGCCCTGTAGAGCAAAACGATTGGCGGCATGGAGACGATTGATAGTACCAACGTCAAACCAGCATCCTGTATGTATGTTTGCGCTAATGTTATTAGCAGTAATCACCTGACGGATGGTAGCAAGCATAGGATACGGTCTTTTCTCATGCTTGAATAAATGAGGGTCGATATACGCGACACCACTGTAAGTATAGCGTTGCTCAGAATCTGCCAGCCCTAGCTCATTGGCAGTGAAATCGCCCGCAGGATGATGGGCAGGATTATTCACCATAATCAGATGCATGCCGGTAGTGAGATCGAAATTCGCATCGAAGGTGATATCGCTGTAGATGTCTGCGCTCACTATCAACACAGGATCATTGCCTAGTAATGGTCTGGCGTAAGCAATACCGCCGCCAGTCTCCAGAGCCTGGGTGCCTTCATGGGAATATTTTAGGCGAATTCCATAACGTGAACCATCGCCCAGCGTGTGGGCGATTTTTTCGCCCAGATAGGCGGTATTAATGATGATGGAGTCAAAGCCGGCCTGAGCAATTTTATGGATATGATGTTCAATTAAGCGCTGGGCACCCACTTTGATGAGCGGTTTAGGCAGGTGATTGGTCAATGGACGTAAGCGTGCGCCTTGACCGGCCGCTAATATCATCGCTCTCATAGCACAGTCTTTAGAAAACGATTAAATGCCTGCAGCTCTTGATACTCAGAGGATACCGCTGACAAATACTCCAGGGTGCGTGGAATATCGTTTAAATAATTAGCTTTGCCATCACGATAATGCAGACGACAGAAAATACCGACAGCTTTGAGATGGCGTTGCACACCCATCAGATCAAACCAGCGTTTAAACTCGCGATACTGGTACTGACCGTGCTGCTGATCTATAAAGCATCTTAGCCATTGCTCGATCTTTGCTGCTGGCCAGTCGATGTAACAGTCACGCAGTAAGGAGACAAGATCATAGCTGACCGGTCCCAGTACTGCGTCTTGAAAATCGATCACGCCCAGACGATCATTGTTCAACAACATTAAATTACGTGCATGATAATCTCGGTGGACAAATGTTTGCGGTTGCTGCAGCGCATTTTGTTCTAGCAGAGCAAAAGTATGTGCCAGCATGAGCTCCATCTCATGGTCCATAGGTATGTGTTTGTGGCGACCCAGAAACCACGTACTGAATAATGTCATTTCTTGCTGCAACAGGGCACTGTCATAGCGTGGTAAATGCTCGGTCGGAACAGTTTGTAACTGGCATAATGTATTGATAGCCAGACCATACAAGTGGTCAGCAGTGTTCGCGCTAAGCTGGTCAAGTAGAAGTTGATCACCAAAATCAGTCAATATAAAGAAGCCATGCGGGCGCGATGCATGCTCGATTAATGGGACCGGCATATGATGTTTGGCCAGTAATTGGCTCACCTGAATGAAAGCGGCATTATTTTCATGCTTGGGCGGCGCATCAACCGCAATTAAAGAGAGCGCTTCTTGCGCATGTTGTTGTGCAGCACAGAAGCGATAATATTTTCGAAAGCTGGCATCGCCGGACACACTGACAAAACTATCATCAAGTATTGAATAATGCTGGTGACACCAGTCAATTAATTCCTTCTCACGCTCATTCATACTAGTTACTCTGGTGCCTAAAGCTGTCATGGATCATGTATAGGTTATTCATAGGCATGTCATGAGCACCATTATATACTGTTGCTTAATCTATCAACCCAGCTTTTTTTTACATCATACGACTTCCGGAGGACAGGGTGAAAGCATCAGAATTGTTTGTTAAGTGTCTTGAGAATGAGGGCGTCGAATACATTTTCGGTATCCCGGGTGAGGAGAATCTGGATGTCATGGATGCACTGCTAGACAGTAAGATAGAGTTCATAACGACTCGGCATGAGCAGGGCGCGGCGTTTATGGCTGATGTGTATGGTCGTTTGACTGGCAGAGCTGGCGTTTGTCTGGCTACGCTGGGTCCAGGAGCAACTAATTTAGTGACCGGCTTTGCGGATGCCGATATGGATCGCGCCCCTATTGTTGCGATTGCCGGTCAGGGCGCAACGACCCGGATGCATAAAGAGAGTCATCAAGTTCTAGATCTAGTCAACTTGTTTGAGCCAATCTCAAAATATAGTACTCAGATTCGTGCGCCACAAATCATCCCCGAAGTTGTTCGAAAAGCGTTCAAGGATGCTCAAATGGAGAAGCCTGGTGGTAGCTTTATCGATTTTCCAGAGAATATTGCGGGCACCCAAATGCCTCTTGATAAGCAACCTTTAAGAGTGCAGTCGCCGTCGTTGCCAATACCCCCGAGCAATAAAATCATGCAAGCGGTAGAGATCATCAATCAGGCTGAGTATCCCATCGTCATGGCTGGCAACGGTGTTATCCGCAATCATGCCTCTGAGGCTCTGGTGAATTTTGCTGAAAAACTCAACATTGCAGTGGCCACCACCTTTATGGCTAAGGGCGTCATCCCATTTTCACACCACCTGTCATTAGGTACGGTCGGCCTGCAAGCTAAGGATTATGTTGGTTGTGGTTTTGAAAAATCTGATGTCATAATTTGTGTGGGTTTTGACATGGTGGAGTTTCATCCTCACATTTGGCACAAGTATAAAGATAAAAAAATCATCCATATCGATATGAGCCCAGCAGAAGTCGACGAGCACTATATTCTTGAGATGGGTTTAGTGGGTGATATTAAAGCTGGACTCAATGGTATAGCCGAGCTGGCAAGCCCAAGAACGGGTAGCTATAACAATGAGCTGCGCAGCACAATTGTTAATGAGCTGAATGAGCACGCTACAGATATGGCTTTTCCAGTCAAGCCACAAAAAATCATTTGTGATTTACGCGCGGTGTTGGCACCTGAAGATATCGTGATATCAGATGTCGGTGCACACAAAATGTGGATGGCACGTATGTATCAAGCCGAGCATCCTAATACGTGTATCATCTCCAACGGCTTTGCTTCTATGGGTATCGGTGTGCCGGGTGCGATTGCCGCGAAGTTAGTCTACCCAGAGCGGGTGGCACTGACGGTTACGGGTGATGCGGGCTTTATGATGAACTCGCAGGAGATAGAGACTGCGTTGAGAATGAATACTGCGCTTATTATTCTCATTTGGAATGATAGTGAGTATGGCCTGATACGCTGGCATCAGATGAAGAAAATGGGTCGCCCAAGCCATATTGAGTTTAACAACCCAGATTTTGTCAAATATGCCGAGAGTTTTGGTGCTAAAGGTTATCGTGTTGCCAAGACCGAGCAGCTTAAGCCAACACTCAAACAGGCCATTGCCGACAATACAGTTGTGATTATCGACTGTCCTGTTGATTACTCAGAAAATATGAAGCTGACAGAAGAGCTAAGCCGATTAACCAGTGGTCTAAGTATGGAATGAAACAACACTATCCAGTCATGATCAAAAATGCCCAAGGCAGTGGGCGTAATTTAACGGTGACTGCACCATGGGATGGTGCGGTAATCGCTGAGCTACCCTATGCGGCAGAAGATGATGTCGAACAAGCGCTGACCACCGCCTATCAAATTTTCAAACATAGACAGCGCTGGTTAAGTAAACCAGAGCGTATCCAAATATTAGAAACCACAGCCGAATTGATGCAGTCACAGGCTGAATCACTTGCCTTGGAAGCGGCGCGTGAAGGTGGTAAGCCACTGATTGATTCGCGGGTTGAAGTGGCTCGGGCGATTGATGGGGTCAAAAATTGTATTGAGGTATTACGCACCGAGACAGGCCGCGAAATACCAATGGGCTTAAATTCAGCATCAGCCCAGCGCTTAGCGTTCACTCATAAAGAGCCCATTGGGGTGGTGGTCGCTGTCAGCGCGTTTAATCATCCGCTTAATTTGATTATCCATCAGGTCGGTCCAGCGATCGCAGCAGGCTGCCCGGTCATTGTTAAGCCGGCACAAGATACACCACTCTCATGTATGCGTTTTGTGGCGCTGCTGCGTCAGGCAGGCTTACCAGAAGAATATTGTCAGGCCTGCGTGGTGGAAGATTTAGCCCTGGCTGAGAAACTGGTGTGCGATACGCGGGTGGCATTTTTATCATTTATAGGCAGTGCGCGCGTCGGTTGGATGTTACGTTCTAAACTGGCGCCGGGCGCGCGTTGTGCACTTGAGCATGGTGGGGTCGCACCTGTAATTGTCGAACAATCTGCTGATCTGGCAGACACCCTGCCTCTGATCGCGAAAGGCGGCTTTTACCATGCTGGGCAAGTATGTGTCTCTGTCCAGCGCGTGTTCGCCCCCCGGGCAATTGCAGCTCAAGTAGCCCAGCGTTTGGCCGCATTGGGTGAGGCGATGACAGTAGGTGATCCAACCTCGCCCGATACGCAAGTTGGGCCATTAATTCGCCCGCATGAAGTGGTACGCATTAGTGATTGGGTGCAACAGGCGGTAGATGCTGGCGCGGAAATAGTGGCGGGCGGCTACAGTCTGTCAGACACCTGTTATGCCTGCACGGTGTTACTCAATCCGGCAGTTGATGCATTAGTCAGCCAGCAGGAAATCTTCGGCCCGGTCATTTGTGTATATGCTTATGATGAGTTGCAGCAGGCCATCGATCAAGCGAATAGCTTACCTTATGCGTTTCAAGCCGCAGTATTGACGCAAAATATTGACCAGGCGCTGAACTGCAGCCAACGCTTGGATGCAGCCACGGTGATGATTAATGACCATACCGCATTCAGAGTCGATTGGATGCCCTTTGCTGGCTTGCGCCAATCGGGTCTAGGCGTCGGTGGCATTCCCTATACGTTTGAGGATATGCAGGTCGATAAGCAAATCGTTATCCGCTCTAAGCAGTTGTTATAATAGTGCTTGGGTAGGCTCGATTTATTCTTGCTGGCTGCGCCTGTTGAGATAGTGGAAAAATTCAAACTTACTAATCAGGCCCTCGCCACTTTGATCATATTTTTTAAATACTTCCTCACGCCCCAACTGATAAACACGTTGAGCTTCTTGCCGGGTAAGGTGTTCATTACGGTTGAGATCCAGGGACCAAAACAAACCATCCTGATAACTCATACCACCGCCAAAAGACCAAGTCAGTGAACTGCTCATTAATAAACTGATACACACTAATAACTTAACTTTTTTCATACTAAACCTATGTTGATTGAAACATTAAAGTGATTTGACCAATACCGACGAGTTTCGTTGCATGTCGTGCATTTGCTGACGATGTACAGGGATTGTATCGAGCGGACACTTTTTGTAGCCATTCTCGTAAAACCAGTGCAGTGCGCGTGTTGTCAGGACAAATACGCTCTGCATAGCCAGCTTACGTGCCTTGTTCTCTAAAAATTCCATCAACAGTGTGCCATGTCCCTCATGCTGAAATTCCTTGTGCACGGCAATGCTGCCGAGCTCTGCACAATGTTCTTGCTGATAAGGGATGAGGGCGGCGCAGGCGATGACAAAGCCATCACGTTCAATCACAACATAATGATCTAGCTCACGCTCTATTTGCTCAGTGGAACGCGCTAATAATATACCCTCATCCTCCAGCGGTTTGATCAGTGACTGGATACCCCCGACATCATTAATCTTTGCCGGACGAATTTCATCGTAGTGGTGATCGCTAATCAGCGTGCCTGCCCCAGCATGGCTAAACAGTTCCTGTAGGAGTACGCCGGTCTGGCTGCAGCTCAGGATGTGGGTACGTTGTACTTGGCTAACACAGGCCTGAATCGCTAATTCAAGATAAGTACGCATCGATTTACTCAGCGACTTACGTCGTTTTAACAGCTTATCTGTATCATTCAGATTGAGAAACTTAAGCCGTTGTTTGCGACTGTCTAGTAAGGCCTTTTCCTGACTGAGAAAAATTAACTTTTCACTGGGCATACTGGCAGCAACATTGGCGGCGAGTTGGAATTCATCAATATAAAAACATTCACCGCTCGGAGAGTAGCCGAGCGAGGATAGCAGCACGATATTATTTATTTCCAGTTGTTGGCGGATAGCAGTCGTTTCGATTCTGCGGACTTCTCCGCGATACTGTTGGTCCACGCCTGCCAGAATACCAATCGGTTTGGCCACGACAAAGTTGCCACTCACAGTGGTCAGCTTCATTCCAGCCATAGGTGTATTCACCAGGCCAGTGGAGAATAATGCTTCTAAGCGGGTTTGCTGCTCACCAATGGTATGTTGCAGCTGGCGCATCTTGGTTTGCTTGATAACACCGAGCGTGTGCCTATTGAACACACCAGTACCGTAAACAATAATCAGTTTAATCCCCAGAGTCTGCATTAATGCCAGGTCTTGGATGAGGTCGCTGAGCGCATCACTGGCTATGACTTCAGCCGGCAGGGATATTACAAAGGTGCTGCCTTGATGCGCATAGATATAGGGTGCGGCTGCGCGCAGCGTGGCAATATCAAACGATTCCATATGGATGCTGTGAATAAGGCTGTCAAAAATGCCAATTATACGGGTTATTGGCTAAAAGGGACGCTATAATTAGTGCTAAATCACTGTGATAACATCAACACAGCTGTAAAATTGATCACTGCGTCGCTTATGCTGATCATATGCGCTTAAATAATAGGATTAATATAATGTTTAAAAAGATTACACAGCAGGCACAACTGCTGATTCAGGGGACTCTGCTTGCAACCTTATTTATCTCGCCAGTCCTGGCGGACATCGCTAATACTGACATCCCTGGAATTAACCGCAGCGGCGACAGCTATCAAGTGCCAGCGGATATGCAAGATTGGTCGACCCAAGATCTGTCATCACTGCGCACAGAGCACCAAAAAAGTTTGGAGGCTATGCGTAAACATCAACTCAGTCAGGATGCCGCTGAGGAAAACATGTTGGCCGAACTTTTGCGGCATGATTTAGTGCGCTTGTCGATCGTCGATGTGATACCGGTTCTAATTGAGGACTATCAAATCGACGGTGACTTCAAGCACACATTGATGGGCTATCGCTCAACCTTTATGAATGAATTAAGAGCTAGCCATGATGACATCAGATCTCTGGGCGATTATCAGGCCTATGATTTCCGTTTTGCTGCCGTGTATATGTCTATGCTGTATGCCTTTGACAGTAATCCTGAATTTTATCAACGACTAAAATCCGACATGGTGAATGATGCAACACCGATAGGTCGTTATCGACTGTCGATTGATGAGTCCTATTTGAGTGTCAAACAAGCCAGTGAAAAAATGGACACTATCCATCAACTGAATGATCTTGAGAAGGTCATTGTCGCACTGGATTCTGAGCTGGAGCGACGTAAGCGCTAGTGTGTGTCTGACTGAAAGGTGGTTGTGACACCTAGTCAGTTGATAGTTATCGATGAATAATAACTGGTGGAGTAATAGTAATACCCTGGCAACCTTGTTTTGGTTCCGCAGTGTATTAATTATTGGTCAGGTTATCACCTCGCTTCTGGCTAAATATACATTTGCCATTACCTTTGATGCCAGCGGTGTTAATAAAGTTATTGCGATCCTAATAGGCATCAATATTGCGACTTGGCTGCGTTCCAAACAGCACGATGAGGTCGCGACACTGGAGATCTTTCTCCAGTTGTTAGTGGATCTGGTTGCCCTCAGTGCTTTATTTTATTTTGCGGGTGGCGCGGCTAATCCATTTACCTCGATGTACCTGTTACCGCTGGCTGTTGGTTCTATTTTGTTACCTCAGTTATGGCTGTTGATGCTGGCGTCATTGAGTGTGCTCGCTTATGCCTACCTCATGTGGTTCCACCCTGAGCAGCACAGTCAGCATAATCATCAAGCCTTTAATCTGCATCTGATAGGGATGTGGGTGAGTTTTGTTCTGAGTGCCGGTGTGATTGCCTTATTTGTGGTGAATATGCGCTCGGCTTTGCAGCACAAAGATCAACAATTAGTTGCTGCCCGTGAGCAGGCAATGAAGGATGAAAAACTAGTATCTCTTGGCACACTGGCTGCGAGCACTGCCCATGAAATGGGTACACCGCTGGCAACCATCCAACTGATTTGCTCTGACCTGCGCCAAGATCACATCAGTCAAAAGCAGATTGAGGTACTGACCACTCAAGTGCAGCGCTGTAAACAGGCACTGACAGATATGTCTGCTGTGACAGGATCGGTTGAGCATGATCAAATGCAGGATATCGTTATGTTCGAGCCGTTTCTGACCCATTTGGTGCGCGACTGGCAACAGGGAAGACCGCAACTTGAGTGTGCCCTGACAGTTAAGAATAATTCCTCAGCAGGGATAGTGGCGCCGACTATATTAGCTAAAGCGTTGATTAATCTGTTAGATAATGCCGCAGATGCTTCACCACAAAAGATTAGCGTCATGGTTGAGTGCAATGCGCATGAAGCACATATGGTTATACAGGATCAGGGTCAGGGTATTGCGGATGAATTGATCAATGAAATTGGCACTAAACCTTACTCAAGCAAACCTGATGGTATTGGCCTTGGGGCTTTTCTGGCGCATGAAATTATTCAGAAAATGGGAGGTAAAGTGAACTTATCTAATCATCATGCAGGCGGCGTAGTGACGTCTATTACCCTGCCTTTGAGGTCAGTCGATGCCTAGTGACGCACGTATTATTGTTGTGGATGATGATGTTGTGTTCTGTGAGACACTGGCAGAGTCTCTGGCTAAGCGTGATTATCAGGTGGTCCAAGCGCACAGCCTGACTGAGGTACACACCTGTCCGGATTTATCAGAGTTGAACTATGCGGTCGTTGATCTGAGGTTGGGAGAGGATTCCGGGCTGCAGGTGATACGGGCTCTGTTGACAGCTAATGCAGAGATGAAGATAGTTATGCTGACGGCCTATGCCAGTATTGCGACTACTGTAGAAGCAATTAAATTAGGTGCCATAAATTATTTAACTAAGCCTGTTTCTATTCAGGAAATCTTGGACAAACTTCATCTATCCGAACCAGCAACAGAGTTACCGATTGCGCACTCGCCGCTGTCTGTTCGGCGTCTGGAATGGGAGCACGTGCAGAAAGTTTTACTCGAGCATGATGGCAATATTTCTGCCGCCGCGCGGGCCTTGAATATGCATCGCAGAACGTTGCAGAGAAAGCTCCAGAAAAGACCGGCTAAACGCTGACAATGAGTTAAAAAATAAAGCGATCCAGCGCGACCAATGACCACACCAGAAGTGTCAGCATGTTGCTTACAAACACTGCCGCGGAGCCAGCATCCTTGGCCAGACCTGAGAGCTCATGGCGCTCATAGCCAACCCGATCGATCGCGTGCTCGATACCAGTATTTAATAATTCGACCACTAATACGATAAATATGGGTAGCAGTAGTAATGCCGTTTGAGTTAAGTTTTCACCTAACCAAAAAGCTGCTGGAAACAACACACTGCAAAGAATGATTTCTTCCCGGAAAGCGGCTTCACTTTGCCAAGTTGCTTGAATGCCTCGCCATGAGAATAGAGTGGCATTTATGATGCGTTTAATGCCAAAGGTCGGTTGTCTCACGTCAACCTCTAGAGCAGGGTCTTGGCTGTTGCGAGCACCTCTTTAGCGTCTAGCACTAAATCATTACTCTCAAATAAGCGGGCAATGCATGCACGGTGCAGTTGCAGTTTGAGTGCACCGATACCGATGCCACCAAAAATCCGTTTACCATAGCGCTCAGTATCTTTATCCATCATATCGATACCTTCAAAGCCAAGCGGGGGGGCAGTATTAACATCCGCCATAATCTCCAGGCTAGGGTGTACCTGCCAGTGCGCTGCGGTCAATAGCTGAATACCAGTTTTGCCAGCGCCGAATACAATATGTGCATCGGCCAAAGCCTCGTCTATAGAGGCATCATCTGCTGCGACCATGGGCTCCAAATCAACAGCAAACTGTTCTTGCATAAGTTGACATGATTGTTGTGAGCGTTCCAGCTTGCGCGAGGTAAGGCGCACATTAGCACCGTTCATGGCCAGCATGACGGCAGCACGTTGACCAACAGGACCGGTGCCGGCAAGTACCACAGCCGTTTTGCCGCGCACATCGATAGCATTACAAATCAATGCCACACCAGCTGCTGCAGTAGTATTGCAGCCGTTGCTATCCAACATGACTGATACCCGGAAGTTTTGAAAGAAAATATTCTGCACGGCTGCGAATAGTGCCTGGCCCGCAGCTAGATCACTGCCACCAATGAACAATGCAGTATTTTTTTTGTTTTTGGGTGCGCGGGTGTAGATGGCGCCTTCGACCAATGGGTAGCAGTTTTGTGGAGTAATATTGCCCAGTTGGGTGACATGATCTGCGCCACCGTCGTAAGCAACTACTGAGTCAAATACACTAGGAATGGCGTCAGTATCAAAATGATAAAGTAATTTTTTCATAACTAAGAGGGTAATAAATGATTTAACCTGTCCAACCGAGACCCGCGGCCACGCAGTTGATAGATAATAGCAATGGGATTAGATTATTGCCGTAGGTATCTTCTTCAGAGTTGGCCGATCTGAACTGCTTGACCAGCTTGACCTGTTCTAAGCCAATCTGACGAATACCCTCGACACGTGCGGACATAGTTTGATGAAAATTCGGAAAGCGCACACACAGCCCATCTTGCGCGACTATTTTTAACAACATCTGTTCAGTTAACTCTCGCTCGGCTGAAATCAATTGCATAATTTGCTGAGTACTCTCTTGATCTTCAACTAGAGTGGCATACTCGGCAGCGACCTTAAAGTCTGTCAGGAACACCATCTTCTCAACATTGTCAGTGATTAGCTTAAAAATCGGTGACTTTTCAGACATTTCCTGCAGCAGCGCTAAGCCTGCATCACCCCGCACATCTAACAGTTGTTTGACGGCTGTGCCGTAACCAAACCAGCCTGGCACTAATAAGCGATTTTGAGTCCAGGCAAATACCCATGGGATGGCACGTAAGTCATCCAGACTTTTAGCGCCAAAACGGCGTGCCGGGCGGGAGCCAATTTTCATGTGGGCGAGTTCCTCAACTGGACTGGCTGACTGGTAAAAATCCACTAACCCCGGGGTCTCAACTAATCCTCGGTAAGCGACTTGCGAGGTGCCGGCCAGTGCCTCTAATACATCATAGTACTCGGCACGACTCTTGAGCGAGCTATCCTGTTCAGAGAACAGAGTATGAGATAAGACACTGGACGCAAGTAATTCTAATTGTTGTTGCGCCACCTCACGGTTGGCAAACTTGCCAGATACAACCTCACCTTGCTCGGTGACACGCATGCGACCATTAATTGTTCCCGGCGGTTGTGCTGCGATGGCACGTCCTGCAGGTGCGCCTCCACGTGATACCGAGCCGCCGCGTCCGTGGAAGAAGGAAATTTGAATGCCGTGTTGTTGGCCTTCCTGATAAATCTTCGATTGCGCTTTGCTGATTTCCCAGCTGGCACATAAGAAGCCACCATCTTTATTTGAGTCAGAATAGCCGACCATCATTTCCTGACAACCACCAAACTCACTGATGGTGCGCTGGATAAAAGGAATGTCGAGTAGATTCTGCAAGATTTTTGGACCATTGCGCAGATCTTCGATGGTCTCTAGGAGCGGCACCACTTGGATTCGGCAAGACTCCAGCCCTTGTTGATCGGTAAACAAGCCAGCATATTTTGCCAGCAGATAGACACCAAGAATGTCCTCGCTGGATTGGGTCATGCTGAGGATGAATACACCAAAAGCATCACGGTCAATGCGATCCTGCAGTTCGCGCATTTTGCGCATCAGATCTAGCGTTTCCGCACTCATGTCGGACAGGGATGGGAACTGGGGTAGGGTCTCCAGAGGTTCTTTAAGCTGTTGCAGTAACCACTTGCGCCAAGTTTGACTCTCTTTTGACGGTGCCTCTTCATCAGTGTCATTCAGTGCTTGCCAGATTTCCTGGAGCGCATTGGTGGTGACGGTGGAGTTCTGGCGTAAGTCGAGTTTAGTGGTATGGAAACCAAATGCCTCGATGCCATGGCGCAGAGGTCGCACATGAGTGGTACACAGCGAATCACATTTGGCTTCAATCAAACCTTGCTCAATAATGCGCAAATCACGGGTGACACCTTTGACTGACTTATAGGCGATCGCTTGATCATTGTCAGAGGTGAGCTGGTAAAGATTGGCTGTGAGGCGCTTTACGATACAGTTGCATAGATGGCGGAAAATTTCACCGTGATTACGCTGCTTAATATTTTCAGTATCACCACTCTTACTCAATACCGCTTCATATTGCGCAAAGAAATCATCAGATAAATCAACCGAATGACCGGCCACTGAGAGATATTTTCCTAAGTCTCTGATTTTTTGAATGTAGTGCTCTAAAGTCGCTTTGGCAGTTTGGTTGATAGCATGCTCAGTGACTTCATTGGTTACGAATGGATTACCATCACGGTCACCCCCTACCCACGAGCCGAACTGGAAGAAGGGCGGAATATCAAATTCGTGAGCGGGATAATATTTTTGTAAAACACGATCCAACTCGGTGTAAAGTTCGACCACACCATCATAGAGTGATTCTTTAAAAAAGTGCATGCCCCATGCGACTTCTTGTTGAACAGTGGGTTTCTCTAGGCGTATTTCTCCGGTCAGCCAGAGTAAATCGACTTCATCATTGATTTCCTGTCTGATCTTGTCCTGCTCATGAACGGTAATATTTTCATGCTCCAGCTTCTTCAACATCATATAAATGCGATGGTGTATCTCCAGCACAGTGACTCGCTTGGCCTCAGTTGGATGGGCCGTAATCACCGGGTAGATGGAAGAATTATCCAGTATTTTTTGTAATTGCTCGGCAGGAATCTGTTCGTTTGCAGCCTGCGCAATAACTTGTGCGAATGTGCCCGGCACCCCCTCGTGACCCAGTTCTGTCTCAATCATACGCAGGCGTTTCTCATTGGAAATCTGTTCTGTGATGGTCAATAACTGGAACCATATTCCATACGATTGAAGTGCGTAAGGGAGGATATCGTCATTCGCCTGACGCAGTTCCTGCTGACCGAGAAAGATTGATTCTATCTTTGGACTGCGTTTTCGAATTACACCCAGCAGGGAGTTAAACAAAAGTTCGGAGACCTGATCATTGTAGTTAGAAGCACGTTTATTGATGCTTGCGCTACTCGACAAGGTCAGAAACTGCGACCATTTGGTTGAAAACGGTTTAATAGTCATAAGATTTTTTCTAAGTTTGGAGTAAAAGTTATCTGTCTCAAACGTGCGAAAAGGAGGGTGTATCCTCCTTTTCGCATGCAGAACCCAGTATTCATAGAATGTTTGATCTCATTCTATGCTATTGCGGGTCATGTTTTTATTACAGTGCATTTGTACAAGGCACTTATCAGACCAACTTATCTTTGGGTATGTCCCCGGCAAAGAACGCCTTGAGATTAGCCAGCACACGCTCACCCATGGCAATCCGTGTTTCTATCGAGGCACTGCCCAAATGAGGCAACAGTACGGCATTCTCGCAATCTAAAAATCCGGGATCTAAAGCCGGCTCACCTTCAAAAACATCCAAGCCTGCGCCGCCAATCGTGCCTGCTTTCAGTGCGGCTATCAGCGCCTGGTTATCGACTACGTCGCCGCGTGCGGAATTAACCAGAATAGCATGTGGCTTCATCATCTCAATACGCTCTTTATTGATGAGATGGTAGGTATCTTTACCGCCTGGACAGTGGAGTGAGACGAAATCGGATGTCTGCAACACTTCCTCAACACTCATTTGAGTCGCGCCAAACTTATTAATCACCTCTTGTGCAGGTGGATACGGATCACTAAAGTTAATTTTCATACCGAAACCAAAGTGCGCGCGCGTCGCCATCGCCTGAGCGATGCGACCAAAACCTATGCAGCCTAATGTTTTACCCGTGACCTTAGTCGCTACCATGTGGGTGGGTCGCCAGCCGGTCCATTCACCGTTTCGCAGATGACGCTCACCCTCGCCAATACGGCGTGCGGCCGAGAGTAGCAATCCCATCGCTATATCTGCCGTGCAATCGGTCAACACCTCAGGTGTGTTAGTCACCGTCAGGCCTGCGGCTTTGGCCGCATCTAGATCGAGATGATTATAACCAACACCATAACTACCGATGATTTTTGCCTTGATGTTGTCACCAGACAAGACTTCAGCATTGACTGGATCAGTCACAGTTGGACAGAAAGCATCACAATTCGCTAATGCGTCTTGCATCTGCTCTTGAGTCATTGGAATATCATCGACATTCAATTGAACGTCATACAATTCCTTAAGCTGAGCTTCGACCTGCTCAGGCCACTTACGACTTACAATTACCTTAGGTTTACTCATATCCCTCTCTCTATAGTGCTGTTAAAACTTTTTCCATAGTAATACCCAAATCAGATGGATTGGGTGCGACCACAACGCCTGCTTCCTCTAACAAGGTGACTTTTTCAGCTGCACTCTCACCGGCACCGGATACGATAGCGCCTGCGTGACCCATGCGCCGTCCCTTAGGTGCGGTCAGGCCGGCAATATACGCCACTAGTGGTTTAGTCATATGGTTTCTAAAATATTCAGCAGCTTCCGCTTCTTGGGGGCCACCAATTTCACCGATCATCATCACGGCTTTAGTGTCTGGATCATTTTCAAAGTGTTCCAGGATGTCACGGTGTGAACTGCCGTTAATCGGGTCACCGCCAATCCCCACACTGGTGGTAATGCCGATACCTAGAGTTTTCATTTGGGAGGCAGCTTCATAGCCTAAAGTACCCGAACGACCCACTACACCGACATCACCCTGCATGTAAATGTGGCCGGGCATGATACCCAGCATGGCTTTGCCTGGGCTGATTGTGCCTGCGCAGTTTGGCCCGGTCAGGACCATCCGGTCTTCTTTCTTGTAGCGGTACATATAACGTTTCACCGTCATCATATCCTGAGCTGGGATACCGTCCGTGATGGCGACACAATATTTAATGCCTGCATCAGCGGCTTCCATGATTGAATCGGCCGCGAATGCACCGGGCACGAAGATGATACTTGCTTCAGCACCCACTTCACTTACGGCCTCTTTCACGGTATTGAATACTGGTTTGCCCAAGTGCTCTTTACCCCCTTTGCCGGGTGTTACACCACCAACCAAGTTGGTCCCATACTCCATCATTTCTTCGGCATGAAAAGTGCCGATCTTGCCGGTAAATCCCTGTACGATGACGGGTGTTTTTTCATTCAGTAAAACAGTCATTATTATATCTCCCTATGCGCCAACAGCTTGATTGCGAGCTGCGACAGCTTTTTCAGCAGCCTCTTCAAGCGTGTGTGCGGTGATGATCGGCAGGCCACTCTCGTTGATGATTTTCTGACCTTGTTCGACGTTAGTACCGGATAGACGCACGACTAAAGGTACTTTCACTTCCAATTGTTTGAACGCCTGAACAATACCTTCTGCAATCCAGTCACAACGGTTAATGCCAGCGAAGATATTCACCAGCATGGCTCTTACTCCGGCATCGGCCAGTACCAGTTGGAAGGCGTGCGCGACTCGCTCAGGGGAGGCACCACCACCGATATCCAAGAAGTTGGCTGGCTCACCACCTTTATGCTTAATCATGTCTAATGAAGCCATTGCGAGGCCGGCACCATTAATCATACAGCCGATATCTCCATCCAGTCCGACATAGCTGAGGCCATAATCTGAGGCGGCTGTCTCGCGCGGATCTTCTTGTGATTTATCGCGCAGTTCCTGTATGTGTGGTCGTCTGAACATGGCATTGTCGTCGAATCCCATTTTCGCATCTAAGGCGCGAATATGACCGTCTTCAGTAATCACTAGCGGATTAATTTCGACCATGGTGGCGTCCAGTTCACGGAATGAGCGATAAGCACCTTGCAGAGTTTTCACCGCCTGGGCAATCAGAGTGGGCTCTAGACCCAGACTAAATGCGATTTCACGCGCCTGAAAGTCGGTCAAACCGACTTGTGGCTCGATCTCAGTACGAATAATTGCTTGCGGATTCTTTTCTGCGACTTCCTCAATTTCCATGCCGCCCTCAGTTGAGGCAATAATCGCAATACGTTGCTTAACACGATCTAGCACCAGTGCGATATACAGTTCTTTTTTTATTGCCGTACCTTCTTCAATATACAGGCGGTGCACCACTTTGCCTTGCGGGCCAGTTTGATGTGTAACGAGTGTTTTACCGAGTAAATCAGCCGATGCTTGCAGCACTTCGTCTTCTGTACTGCATATCTTGATACCTCCCGCTTTACCGCGTGCGCCAGAATGAATTTGAGCCTTTACAACCCACTTGCTGCCGCCTATTTCCTTGGCGCGATATACGGCCTGCTCTGGACTGTAGGCAAGGCCACCTGGGGCAATACTTACACCGAACTTAGCTAATAGTTCTTTCGCTTGATACTCGTGGATATCCACAGCATCCTCCCATATTGAAAAAATTAAAAAAAAAGAGACGCCCGCAATTAATACACTGCGTGCGAGTAAATTAGTTACTCCAACAATTTATTAAACACCGTGGGTGATAAAAGACGTAATAAATG
>MDTB01194961.1_pt1 | contig 19501 bp, 18 predicted proteins | sample 811161 | NCBI WGS metagenome assembly MDTB01 (sample SAMN05326650, study PRJNA326480) | marine metagenome | isolation source: seawater | place: Mediterranean Sea | collected 2009 | reverse complement strand
TATAATAAAGGTTTTTTTATACATTACAAATTCGAGGGTAATAACAAAACTTTAGATGAAATTAAGAAAAATATTTCAATAGACAATGCAGTGCTAAGGTATTTGACTATTAAGTATAAAAAACTAGATACAGAAACTGAATTTTTCAAAGAAAAAGATAATCATGAAAAGAAAAAATAAAAAATTTAATAAACGTCCACAAAGTCCACTCAATAAACTGAGTTTATTTCAAAAAACTGACAATAGGTTCTCAAAAAAATGCCCTCTATCAGTTAAAAATGCTCCAGTAATAGATTATAAAAATATCAAATTATTAAAAAGATATATTTCTGATACTAACAAAATACTTCCGTCTAGAATTACATCTGTAAGTCAAGGTAAGCAGAGAAAATTAACGAATGAGATTAAAAAAGCAAAGATTTTAGGATTGTTATAAATTATTATGCAAGTAATTCTCTTAGAAAATATAATTAAGCTAGGTAAAATCGGAGATCTTGTAGAAGTTAAGAACGGCTATGGTAGAAATTATTTATTAAAGACTGGGAAAGCTTTAAGAGCTAATAAAGAAAATATTGAACTAGTTGGCAAAAAAAAAATTGAGTTAAATAAGAAAAATGAAGAGACAAAAAAACAATTCAAAGAAATTGCTAATAATATATCTAATAAAACACTTAAATTTAATAAAGAAGCAAAGGAAAATGGAGAGCTTTACGGGTCAATAAAACCCAAAGAAGTTTCTAGCGCTTTTAAAAATGAACTCAAAGTAGAAATAAGCCCTTCACAAATAGATATGAGACAAGAAATCAATAAGATTGGTAAATATAAGATCATTATTAACTTTCATTCAGAAGTTTCAGCCAATGTTAATCTAGTTGTTGATAAAGCAGAGGTTTCATAAAAAATTAATTTTACATTTTTCCACAGGTAGAAAAAAAGGTTTATAACTTTTAATTTCCTATTAAAGCTACTTAATTTAAAGTGCATTTAATGGATAATTTAAAGCTTACTCCTAATTCAAACAATGAAAATAAACTCCCTTCAAATTTAGAAGCAGAGCAAGCACTTATTGGATCCATCTTAGTAAATAATGATATAATTGATGAAATTTCAAATATTGTTAGCTCAAATAAATTTTTTGACCCGTTCCATAAGAAAATTTATGAAATTATAGAAAGTCTCAATAACAAAGGAATGATAGCAAATCCAATAACATTAAAAAATTTCTTTGAAAATGATACTGGTTTAGATGATGTTGGAGGAATAGATTACTTAGTTAAGTTAACTAGATTTTCATCTTCGGTTAGACAAGCTGTAGACTACGCAAAAATAATTCATGAAACCTACGTTAAAAGAGAGCTGATAACTATATCAACAAATATCAACGAAGAAGCTCAAGATGATAAGGATGAAAAAAGTAGTGAAAATATAATAGAAGATGCAGAACAATCTTTGTTTCAATTAGCAGAGAGAGGAAATTTTTCTCAATCATACATGAAGTTTAATGTTGCACTTGATCAAACAATAGAAATGGCTACGCTTGCGATGAAAAGCGATCGTGGTGTAGTCGGGGTTCCAACTGGATTAACAGATTTGGATGAAAAATTAGGTGGATTACACAAATCGGATTTAGTTATTATTGCTGGTAGACCTTCAATGGGTAAAACGGCATTAGCTACCAACATTGCTTATTATGCAGCAAAAAAAATTCATGAAAATAATGAAAAGTCTGCAATAGCATTTTTCTCTTTAGAAATGTCCTCTGAACAATTATCAACTAGAATACTATCAGAGCAATCAAGAATTCAGTCAAATGATATTCGAAGAGGAAAGGCTACAGAAGAACAATTAAATAGATATATAGAGACTTCAAGAAATATATATGATTTACCCTTATATATTGATGAAACACCTGCAATTACTATCTCAGCCCTAAGCAATAGAGCTAGAAGAATGAAAAGACTATTTGGATTAAGTTTAATTGTTGTTGATTATATTCAATTAATGAGAACTAATTCAAAGAGAAATGATGGTAGGGTTCAAGAAATATCTGAAATCACCCAAGGATTAAAAGCTCTGGCGAAAGAACTTAGTGTTCCTGTTTTGGCACTTTCTCAACTTTCTAGAGCTGTTGAGCAAAGAGATGATAAAATCCCTCAACTCTCAGATTTAAGAGAGTCAGGATCAATTGAGCAAGATGCAGATGTCGTGATGTTTGTTTACAGGGAACAATATTATCTAGAAAAAAAACAACCAAAACTTGGCTCTATTGAACATGCTGAATGGCAGTCAAAAATGAATGATATATTAGGCCAAGCTGATATTATAATTGGAAAACAAAGACATGGGCCTACTGGTAATGTACAGGTTGAATTTGAGGGAATGTTCACAAAATTTAAAGATCTAGCTAAAAAATAATATTAAATTTAAGCTTTAGTTATCTTAAATATAAGTTATATCTGAGTTATTGTTATGTTTTCGAATATTTATAAAAAACTTATAATTAATTATTCTAAAATAACGCTTATATTTATTTTTTTAATACTTTCTTTTTCTCTATATTTTTCCAAAAATTTTAATCTTGATGCATCTTCTGACGCTTTGCTTTTAGAGGGAGATAAGGATTTACAATATTTGAGAGAAATAAATGAAAGGTATGGATCAAAAGATTTTCTAATTTTAACTTACTCTCCAGCGTCAAGTTTTGAAGAAGATGAAACAATTATTAATTTACAATTACTTAAAACTAAAATTGAAAAATTATCTTGGGTTGAAAGTGTTATAACACTTATAGATGTTCCTTTGCTAAAAAGTACCGATGAGCCTCTTATGGAGAGGTTAAAAAACTATAAAACTTTAATTCATCCAGAAATTGATAAAAAAAGAGGTTTTGAAGAGATATTAAATAGCCCTATTTACCAAGAATACGTTATTAGCAAAGACGGAAAAACATCAGGAATAGTTGTTTATTTAAAAGAGGATCAAAGATTAAAAGAATTTATAAAGATTAAAAATGAATATTACATAAAGACATTAAAATCCTCACTTAGCAAAGTAGAAAAACAAAAATACAATATATTTATTAAAGAATATGAAAGTTACAAAAATTTATATAATCAAAGAAATCATCAAAATATAAGTGAAATCAGAGATGTTATAAGCAAAAATAGTGAAAATGCTACTATACATCTAGGAGGAATTCCTATGATTGCCGATGATATGATGACTTATATTAAAAACGATATAGTTGTATTTGGTGTTGGTGTATTTATTTTTATAATCATAACTCTTTGGTTGATATTTAAAAATTTAAAATGGGTAGCAATGCCTCTTTTAGGATGTGGAACATCCGTTTTAATTATGATTGGTTTACTAGGTTTATTGGGTTGGAAAGTTACAGTTATTTCATCGAATTTTATTGCTTTAATGCTTATTCTCAACATGGCAATGAACATTCACCTTACTGTAAGGTTTTTGCAAATTAAAAAAGAATTTCCAGACTACTCAAAAGAACAAGCAATTTATGAATCAGCTAACAAAATGTTTATGCCAATCCTCTACACAGTTTTAACAACCGTTTGTGCTTTTTTATCACTATTATTTAGCGGGATTAAACCAATAATAGACTTTGGTTGGATGATGACACTTGGTCTAACAGTTTCAATTTTAGTTACTTTCTCATTACTTCCATGTTTATTAAATATTTTTGATAATAATGAAAATATTCAAGTAAAAAACAATGAAAAATCTCTAATTACTAGCTCTTTAAGTAGTTTTGCTAAAGGAAATACTAAATTAATTTTTGGTTCAACAATTATTATTTTAATTTTAAGTGTCGTTGGAATATCAAAACTTCAAGTAGAAAATAGCTTTATAAATTACTTTGATGATGACACTGAAATTTATAGAGGAATGAAAAAAATTGATGATGATTTAGGCGGGACAACTACTTTAGATGTAATTTTGAAATTTCCCGTAAAAGAAAATATAGAGTCAAATGACGATGAATTTTCAGAATGGGAGGATGAAAAAGAATCTGGAGAAGAAAAGTCTAAATACTGGTTTACACGTAACAAAATTGATAAAATTTTAAAAGTTCATGACTACTTAGACTCTTTGCCTGAAATAGGAAAAGTTTTATCATTTGGTTCAATAATAAGAGTAGCAGAAGACCTTAATAAAAAACCTTTGCAAAGCTTAGAAATAGCGGTTCTTTTTAGTAAAATACCCAGTGAAATTAAAAAAAATATAATAAGTCCATATATTTCCGTCGAAAATGATGAAGCAAGAATTAGTGTTAGGATAAAAGATTCTTTAGAAAATTTAAGAAGAGACGATTTAATTAAAAAAATTAATAGTGAGCTCAATTCAAAAATTGGATTAAAGAGCGAAGAATATAAATTAGCCGGAGTGGTAATCTTATTTAATAATTTACTGCAAAGTTTATTTAAATCACAAATACTAACATTAGGAGTAGTGATGATTGGAATTTCAGCTATGTTCTTTATTTTGTTCCGAAATTTAATACTTTCTTTTATTGGCGTTGTTCCGAATTTTATTGCTGCTTTTTTTATCTTAGGAATTATTGGTATGCTTGAAATTCCTTTAGATATGATGACAATCACAATAGCAGCAATAACTATTGGGATAGCAGTAGACAATAGTATTCATTACATTTACAGATTTAAGGAAGAATATTCAAAACTCCAAGATTATTCAGCTACTGTTGATCGCTGTCACAGTACGGTAGGTATAGCTATTTTAAATACATCAATAACTATTGTTTTCGGATTTTCAATTCTAGTGTTATCTAACTTTATTCCAACAATTTATTTTGGAGTTTTTACAGGAATAGCGATGCTTCTTGCTTTAATTTCAGTTTTGACTTTATTGCCAAAATTAATTTTGGTATTTAAACCTTTCGGAAATACTAATTGATGAAACATAAATGCTAGAGTTCGTTGAACGTTTTATTGGTGGCATCAATATTTTCGATATCATATTTTTGATAATAATGACTTACAGCATAATACAATGTTTTATTAAAGGATTTTCTTTAAGCTTCATATCATTTATGAAATGGGTTTTATCAGTTGTAATTACTATAGTGTTGGTTCCGAAACTTCAGCCCTGGGTGAGTGAGTATATCGAGTCTGATTTTATTAATAATGTTGGTCTTGGTGTATTAATTTTTATAACAACATTGTTTATATTAATTTTAATTGGTAAATCCCTCAATAGAGCAGTCACTTGGACTGGTTTAGGTTCAATTGATAAATCATTTGGATTAATTTTCGGTGTTTTCAAAGGTTATGTGGTTATAGTTTGCTTATTTTCTCTCTCAAACTGGTTTTATCCTTACAAAAATTGGGGTATATCAGCTGAAGATGCTTTTACTTTCGATATTGTTAAAAAAGGGAGTGAAGTATTAATAGAGGAATTTCCAGACAACGAAGATTTTATTGATACGAAAGAAAAAATTGAAAAAATTTAAATTAGACAGAGTTAGAGAAGAATGTGGAGTGTTTGGGATTACAAATCATGAAGACGCCTCAGCATTAGTTGCTTTAGGATTGCATGCATTACAACATAGAGGCCAAGAAGGTTGTGGAATAGTCTCTTTTGATGGAAAAAATTTTCATTCAGAAAAAAGACAAGGTTTAGTAAGTGATAATTTTACAAAAAAAAATATTATAAATAAATTACCTGGCAGATCATCTATTGGTCATAATAGATATTCAACGACCGGGGAAACTTCGTTGAGAAATATTCAACCTTTTTTTGCAGATTTATACGGCGGAGGATTGAGTCTTGCTCACAATGGAAATCTTACTAATGCAATTTCACTCAGAGAAGATCTGGTTAAAAATGGAGCTATTTTTAGAACTACAAGTGATACAGAAACAATAGTTCAATTAATCGCAAAATCATCAAGAAAAAAAATGGTCGACAAACTTGTAGACACATTATTTCAAATTCAAGGAGGTTATGCTTTAATCTTGATGACTAATAAAAAGTTAATAGGTGTCAGAGATCCTTTTGGGATAAGACCGTTAGTAATTGGCAAATTGAAAGATTCTTATATTTTTGCGTCGGAGACTTGTGCTTTAGATATTGTGGGAGCAAAATTTATTAGAGAGGTCGAAAATGGAGAAATTGTAATTATTGAAAATCAAGAATTAAAAAGTATTAAACCCTTTCCAAAGCAAAAAGCTCGTCCATGTGTTTTTGAATATATCTACTTTGCTAGACCAGATAGCATTATTAATGGTCAGTGTGCATATGAATACAGAAAAAGGTTGGGTGAAGAACTTGCAAAAGAATCTGATATTAAATCAGATATAATAATACCTGTTCCTGACTCTGGAGTACCTGCAGCAATTGGATACTCACAATACACACAAAAAAAATTTGAATTAGGATTAATTAGAAATCATTACGTTGGAAGAACATTTATCGAGCCGACGCAAAGTATAAGAAGTTTAGGGGTTAAGCTAAAATTAAGCTCAACAAGAACAGTTATCAAAAATAAAAAAATAATTTTAATAGATGACTCACTTGTTCGAGGAACAACTTGTTTGAAAATTGTAAAAATGCTCTACGATGCAGGTGTAAAAGAAGTTCATGTAAGAATTGCGTGTCCTGAAATATTATATCCAGATTTTTATGGGGTTGATATGCCTACAAAAAAAGAATTATTAGCCCATAATAAATCTAACGAAGAAATGCGATCATACATAAAAGCAAAATCTTTAAAATTTCTAAGTTTAAATGGCCTTTACAAAGCTCTGGGTCACGAAAAACGAAATAACAGCTATCCTCAAATGAGTGATCACTATTTTACTGGAGAATATCCTGTTAAGCCTTCAGATCAATTAGGAGAAGGAAAAATTATGCAGTTGTCTCTTTTGAGCGGAAAATCAAATAATTAAATTACCGAAACTTATATAATTTGTTATTATTACCAATGATAAACATACTTTTATCATAAAAAATTGGTGTGGAACTAATTCCAGATCTATTAATTTTATCAAAGTATAATATTTTTCCGTCGTTAGATGCAAATGAAATTAAATAACCCCTATTCGTAAATATATTAATTTCTTTATTTACAACGCTAATATTAATTATTGTTCCAACTTTTTGATTTTTTTTCCATATCCATCCATGTTTTAAATGAGAAAGTATATTTTTTGACCAAATGATCCTGCCTGAACTAAGATCTAGACAAATTAATAGATTATTTTTTGATAGCAAAAATATATTTTTTTTTGTTGCTATTGGTTTCAAGGCAACTGAGATAGCTTTATCCCATCTTTTTTCACTTGATAAAACATTATAATTGAATAAAGAATTAGCTGCAGAAACAATTAAATTATCATTTTTGATAATTATTGGTTGGCTTAAAAATAAATTAATATCTGAAGTAGTTGAAGAATTTTTAAAATTTATAACCCAATTTATTGATCGTCTTAAATAATTTATAGAATATAACTCTCCATTTGTATTTAAATAGAGAATATTTTTATTAGATGAGTCAATTGCTATACTGTTTTCAAAGTCATTATTTAAAAAAGATTTTGAAGTTCCAAATTTCCAATTAACAGAACCATTTTTAATATTTATTGAATAAATAGTGTTGTCTTCATTGGCCAAAATTAATTGATTTTCAATTATTTTAATATTTGATCTAAATGGTATTCCATAATTTTTTGCCCAAAGTAAGGAACCAGAGTTTATATCAATAGAGTATATATAACCTAAATTATCTGCAGCGAACAAAATATTATTGTCCAATACTAATTTTATTTTTTTTTTATATTTTTTAAATGATCTTTTATAAAAGTTATAAACAACAGTTTTATTTTTTCTTGTTAAATCATAAACATATATTTTACCTTTATGGTCATAAGAAATTAACTTATTATTAATAAAAAGAGGAGTTTCAAGTTTTGCAAATTCCATTTTTAATTGATGTCTAAAACTACTTAATCTAGAACTCTTAAAAACAATAGATTTATTATTATTGTAGAAAATATTTGAAATATTATTTGTTTCAGTTAAAAATTCCTCTTGCCAACTATTATTAACAATCGCTTCATCAAATTCAATTCTATTATTTGGATCTGCTTTTTTTTCTTCTTTAAATAATTTTTTTGAAAGAAATATTTCTTCATATTTTTTTAATTTATTTTTTTTAATATTTTTTGAATCATCTTTCTCTATTGGTATTTGAGCAGCATCTTTCCAAATACCTGTTTTATTATCAAAAGAACAGCTACTTAAAGTAAAAAATAAAAAAATTAATACATATTTTTTCATGCTTTTTTATTAGTTATTTTTTAAAAGATCGTAATATTCTTTTGCTTTTATTTGTTCGTTTTTAAATTGGTAATACTCAGCTATTATCTTTATCGCGGTTTCTTTCCATACAGAATCCGAACTAGTTATCGGATTTAAAATTGCAATTGCTTCTTCAGATCTTAGAATATTTAAAAGAAACAAAGATTTTTTAATTTTAATTAAATTTTTTCCTTCATTGTTAATAGAGTTGATACTTAATACTTTGTCAAACGATAAAATTATTGTTTCTGGATTTTTTTCAAGTTTTTTATCAATTATTAAATATAAAGCTAAAGGTGAATAGGTCTTATGCTCTAAATTAATTATATTCTTAAGTATTTCTTTTGCTTCTTCATTTTTATTTTCTTTTAATAAAATTGAAGCAAAATTATAATTTTCTGAAATTAAAATATTTTTTTTATTTTTTTTAAGATTTAAAAAAAGATAAGTTGAAAAACTGATTAGAATAATAAAAATAATTATTAATATAATTTTAAAATTTTTTTTTAATTTTAAAATAATTTTATCTAATAAACTATTATTTGTAATTTCTTCATCCATATTAATAACTATTTTTATTTTTTGGAAATATTTTTTTAATAACTTCGTTTCTATATTTTTGAACACTATTTTCAATAATTTTATCTAGTTTTTCATATTTTTTTACAAATTTTGGATAGAAACCACTTAAACCTAAAATATCATCAGTAACTAATATCTGCCCATCACAAAAATTTGATGAACCAATACCAATTGTAGGAATTTTAAGTTTTAAAGAAATTTTTTTTGCGATTGAAGAAGTTACGCATTCTAACACTACAGCAAAAGCACCAGATTTTTCTATATCTAATGCATCTTTAATTAATTTTAATTCTTCGTTTTTGCCAGCTCCTTGGGGTCTAAATTTATTTTTATATTGTGGTGTAAAGCCTATATGGCCCATCACTGAAATACCAGATTTTACCAGGTGCTTTATAATATTAAAATTTTTTCCATTACTTTCAATTTTTACTGCATCACACTTAGTTTTTTTAATTATCATTTTTGCGTTTTTTTTTGCTTCGTTTTTATTTCTGTAAGTTTTGTAAGGCATATCTACTACACATAGGGCCTTTTTAGATCCGAGTTTTACACTTACTGCATGTTGTAAAATCATAGCTAAAGTCACTTTTTTAGTATCTTTCATGCCATACAAAGCAGTTCCAACCGAGTCACCAACTAATATGATGTCACAGTATTTATCAATTAATTTTGAAATTGCTTTTGAATAGGCCGTTAAACTAACAATTGGTCTTTTTCTTTTTAATTTGATTATTTGGGCAATTTTTTTTTTCATTTATTCTAACTCTATTGTACCTGGTGGCTTCGACGTTATATCATAAACTACTCTATTAATTCCATTCACTTTATTAATTATTTTATTTGCAATCTTATCTAAAAAAAAACTTGGAAATCTATAATAATCTGCAGTCATACCATCTTCAGACACAATAGCTCTAAGTAAACAAGTATATTCGTAGGTTCTTGAGTCACCCATCACCCCCACGGTTTTAATCGGTAACAAAGCTGCATAAGCTTGCCAAATTTTATCGTAAAGTTTGTCTTTCTTAAGTTCATTAATAAAAATATCGTCAGCCTCTTGTAACATTTGAACTTTTAATTTTGTAATTTTTCCTATTATACGTATTGCGAGTCCTGGGCCTGGGAATGGGTGTCTAAAAGCAATATCTTTTACCAATCCTATGGAAGTTCCTAGAGCACGTGCTTCATCTTTGAACATTTCCTTTAATGGTTCTACTAGCTTTAATTTCATTTTTTTTGGTAAACCCCCCACATTATGGTGTGATTTGATTATTGAAGTTTTGCTTCCAGATACTGACCTACTCTCTATAATATCTGGATAAAGAGTTCCTTGAGCTAAATATTTAACATTTTTAATTTTTTTTGCTTCTTTTTCGAAAATTTTAATAAATAGATTTCCTATAATTTTTCGTTTAATTTCTGGGTTTGATATATTTTTTAATTTTCTTAAATATAATTTTGATGCATTAATTAATTTAACATTTAATTTATATTTTTTTTTAAACAAATTATAAGTATATTTAAACTCATTTTTTCTCATTAAACCTGTATCTACCATAATGCATTTTAAGTTTTTTTTAATAGCTTTGTGAGCTAATAAAGCTACTACGCTGCTATCGACTCCTCCAGAAAGCGCACAAATTACTTTGTCATTTTTTACAAATTTTTTTATATCGTTGATTATTTTTTTTTTTTCTGAATTTATTTTCCAATTTTTTTTAGATTTACAAATATTAAAAATGAAATTTTTAATAATTTCATTTCCATTTTCAGTGTGGGTTACTTCGGGGTGAAATTGAATTCCATAAAGTTTTTTTTGACTGTTTTCTATAATTGTTAATGGTGAGTTTTTTGTTGATGCTATTTTACTAAAATTTTTTGGAAGCTTATACACAGCATCTTGATGGCTCATCCAAACAGAAGATTTGTTTTTTTTATAAAAATTTTTGGTTAGAACTGAGTTTTTTACTTTGAAAAGAATTGATCTACCAAATTCTCTTTTTTTTGAACCAGATTTTACTTTACCTCCTAATTTTTTTGCCATTAGTTGAAGGCCATAACAAATACCTAGTATAGGAATTTTTAAAAAAAAAATTGACGAAGGAATATTTGAAAAATATTTTTTAGTAACTGTATCAGGCCCTCCAGATAGAATAATGCCTTTAATGTTTTGAAAACTTTTAATTTTATGTAATTGTTCTAAAGTAATAATTTCAGAATAAACACTAAAATCTCTTATTCGTCTCGCAATTAATTTTGTTACTTGAGAGCCAAAGTCGATTATTAGAATTTTATCTTTGGTATATTGTTCATTCATTATTGTTTTAATGAATTTTTCAGTTTTTTATCCAACTCTACTTTTTGATTACAAAAATTGTCACATACCTTTTCTAAAATTGAAATAAGCTCTTTTGCTCTAGAAAAGTTAGATTTTTCAATATTTATAAGCGTCAAATAATATATTGCTTCTTCATTTTTAGGATTTAATAAAATAACAGTTTTTAAATTATTTTCTTCTAAATCACCTTTTTTTAAATTTTTAAAAATTTTTGCTAAATATAGATAAGATTTTTCATTTTTTGGATTATAAAGTATATCTTGTTCAAATTTAAATCTTGCATCGTTAAATTTTTTTTCTGCAAATAATTTTTCTCCTTCAACAAAATAATTTTTTTCTGCGTAAGCAAAATTAAAAAAAAACATAACAAAAAAAATAATTTTTAAATAATGTAACATTTTCATAATTTATAATTGATACCGCTATTTGTCATTTCAACACTATGTACCATACTTTCATAAAATCCAGCTTTTGTAATCTTAATAAATTTTGCTTTCTTTTGGATTTGGAATAAATTCTTTGCGCCTATATATCCCATTGAGGATCTTAATCCACCTTGAAGTTGATAAATTATATTTTTAACGGAACCTTTAAATTCCACTCTACCTTCTACACCTTCCGGTACAAATTTAGATTTATTCTTATATTTTTTTTGAAAATATCTATTAGAAGAGCCAGCTGACATCGCGCCTATTGAGCCCATTCCTCTATATGACTTGTAAAATTTATTTTTTATTTTAAATTTTTTTCCAGGGCTTTCCTCTGTTCCTGCAAAAATTGAACCCATCATAATTGCATCTGCTCCAGCTGCTAAAGCTTTTGCAATATCTCCAGAAAATTTAATACCTCCATCAGAAATAATCTTAACCTTTTTATTTTTCATTGATTTTTTTACATCAAGAATTGCACTAATTTGCGGCACTCCGATTCCAGCTATAATACGGGTAGTGCAAATAGACCCAGGCCCTATGCCAACTTTTAAGATATCTGCACCTTCGTTATAAAGTTTTTTTGCAGCTTCCCCTGAAGCTATATTTCCGACACATACAGGAATTTTTTTTGAAATTTTTTTTATCTTTTTTAAAATTGCGATAACTTTTTCGCTATGCCCATGAGCAGTATCTATAACTAATAAATTTAAACCATTATCTAGCAATGTCTTGGCTCTTAAAAAATCTTCTTTTGTTGTTCCAATCGCAGCACCCACTAGCAAATTTTTTTTACTTACTTTTAGTACCTCTCTAGATTGTTTTTTTATATTTAAATTTCTATGTATTATTCCCATTCCTCCATTTTTTGCCATAGCTATAGCCATTTTAGACTCTGTGACTGTATCCATCGCAGAACTTAAAAATGGAACTTTCAATTCTATTGTTTTTGATAAATTTGAATTTAATTCAGTTTCAGTTGGGAGCACGGATGAAAACCTTGGCAACATAAGGACATCATCGAAGGTGAGAGATTCTTTTATTAGTTCCATATAAACTTATATACAATTTTATAAATTTATAAAGTCTTTAATATCCCGCAGTGTATATATGTTTCTTTTGAGTCGTTACGGCTTGCTTCTGGTTTAAAAAAATCAACATTTACAAATCTTTTTTTAGCTAACGTCTTTACTTCTAAGAAATCTTCACCCATGAATAACTTTGATACTAAAGATCCTTTTGGCTTTAAAATTTGTGTTGCAAAATTAATTACTTCACCGCAGAGTTGATTTGTTCGAATACAGTCTAAATTTTTATTTCCTGTGGTATTAGCGGCCATATCTGAAATAATTGTATCAATTTTATTCTTGAAAATATTTAATATCTTCTTTTTTGTCTCATCAAGCATAAAATCATATTGATGGAAGCTTACCCCTTTTATTAAATCCATAGGTTTAATATCGATAGCAACTACTTTTCCTTCTTTAATAAATTCTTTAGCTACTTGAGACCAACCTCCAGGACTAGCTCCTACATCAAGCAACATAGTATTATTTTTAATAAATTTAAATTTTTTATTAAGTTCAATTAATTTAAAAGCTGATCTAGATCTATAGCCTAAAATTTTTGATTTTTTATAAAATTGATCTCTATGTTGTTTTATTATCCAATTTTTTGAACTCTTGTTCTTCCTCATCAAAATACTTCTTCATGATCTTCCTCTGCTAAATTACTTTTAGCTTCTTTATTGTTAATAATATAAAAAATTGAGCTTATTGGAATTAAAATTAAATAAGCTACAATCAAAATTAACAATGTTTCAAATGTGAACAACATTAAAGATGCGAAAACTATACCTATTCCTAATAAAATAAATGGAGTAAATTTTGCATTAATAGTAATTTTTTTAAACGAAAAAGTTGGAACTTTACTAATCAATAGAAAAGCTACGATTATTGCAAAATAGGGGGTAAAATTATTTATATCCAAACTAAAATTAAATAATGTAAAATTTATTTTAAATACTGATAATTCATAGATTAATGGAGCTAAAATTAAAATACCTCCAGCAGGAGAAGGAACCCCCTCAAAATAATTTTTTTTCCAACCCTCTCCATCTTTAATTTGAGTTAAATTAAACCTTGCTAATCTTAAAACACAACAAACTGAAAAAATTAAAGTAATTGCCCATCCAATTTTTCCATATTTATTTAATTCCCAAAAATATAATATAAAAGCCGGAGCGATACCGAAACTTACAAAATCTGTTAACGAATCGAGTTCTTTTCCAAAATCTGAAGTTGCTTTAATGAGTCTTGCAACTCGTCCATCTAATGCGTCTAGGAAAGCTGCCATAATAATAAAAATTACAGCAAGACTATAATTCTGATCAAGTGCAAATTTTATAGAGCTAATACCTAAACAAACCCCAACTAGAGTTAAAATGTTGGGTAAAATATATCTAGTTTTTTTTGATGATACTAACGTAAATTGTTTATTTTCTTTTATAGTCATTTTTCAGCCAACAAACTTTCTCCTGCAACTACTTTTTGTCCAAGTTTCGCAAGCGTTTTTTTATTTTTAAAATATAAATCTACCCTACTTCCAAATCTAATCATACCAATTCTTTCACCTTGCTTTAACTCTTGATTTTCCTTTACTTCTGTTACTATTCTTCGCGCAATTAATCCTGCGATTTGAACTATTACAATAGTTTCATCAGAATTTTTTTCTTTAATTTTGTAATAATTTCTTTCATTTTCCTTACTTGATTTATCTAAAGAGGCATTTAAAAATTTTCCTGGTTTGTATACTATCTCTTCAATTGTAGAATTTGTTGGCGTTCTATTAACATGACAGTCGAAGACATTCATAAAAATACTTATTTTTGAAAAAGTAGTTGCTTCTAAACCTAATTCTTCTGGACCTGGAACTTCAGAAATATTTGAAATGAGACCATCTGCTGGACTTACGAGAAATTTTTCATCATTTATTGAAATTCTATCTGGATCTCGAAAAAAGTAATAGACCCAAACACTTAAAGCTCCCATTATCAATCCTATCCACTTAGATAATAATAGTAAAAAAAATGTAATTATTATGGATATAGCTAAAAATTTATACCCCTCTTTGTGTATTTTTGGAAAGATGTTATTAAGCATATTATTAAGTTTGATAATTTTTTATTAATATGTATAAAAATTAAACTTAATCAATTTATATTTTTAAGATTATGACCAAAATAACGGTAAAAAACCCAGTAGTTGAGCTAGATGGCGACGAAATGACTAGAATTATTTGGTCATTTATTAAAGATAAACTCATAAAACCTTATCTAGATATAGATTTAAAATATTATGACTTGGGAATGGAAAACCGAGATAAAACTAACGACCAAGTTACTATTGATTGTGCTAAAGCTATTCAAAAATATGGTGCCGGAGTAAAATGCGCAACAATTACTCCAGATGAGGCTCGTGTAAAAGAATTCAGTTTAAAAAAAATGTGGAGATCACCAAATGGTACGATTAGAAATATAGTTGGTGGAACAATTTTTAGAGAACCTATAATTTGCAAAAATGTTCCTAGATTGGTCCCCCATTGGAAAGATAGTGTTATTGTTGGAAGACATGCTTTTGGGGATCAATACAAAGCAACAGATTTTAAAGTGCCAGGAAAAGGAAAGATGATAGTCAAATGGGTGTCAGAAAACGGAAAAGATAAAATTGAGCACGAAGTTTTTAATTTTGATGGGCCAGGTATTGCACTCTCAATGTACAACTTAGATAATTCTATAAAAGATTTTGCTCGAGCGTGCATGAATTACGGGCTTCTTAGAAAGTGGCCTGTTTACTTTTCATCTAAAAATACAATTTTAAAAGCATACGATGGAAGATTTAAAGACATTTTTGAAGAAATTTTTCAAAAAGAGTTTAAAAAAAAATTTGATGAAGTTGGTATCACTTACGAACATAGATTAATTGATGATATGGTAGCATGCGCAATGAAATGGAGCGGGAAATATATTTGGGCTTGTAAAAATTATGACGGAGACGTTCAATCAGATACAGTTGCTCAAGGATATGGTTCTTTGGGACTAATGACGAGTGTATTAAGAACTCCAGATGGAAAAATAGCTGAAGCTGAAGCAGCTCATGGAACTGTCACCAGACATTATAGACAACATCAAGCAGGTAAAGAAACTTCGACCAACCCTATAGCATCTATTTTTGCCTGGACAAGAGGATTAGCGCATAGAGGAAATTTAGATGGAAACCAAGAACTGATTAAATTTGCTGAGACTTTAGAAAAAATTTGTATAGAAACTGTAGAAAGTGGTTCAATGACAAAAGATTTAGCAATATTAATTGATAAAGATCAAAAATTTTTAACTACTAACCAGTTTTTAGAGGCAATAAATTCAAATCTTAAAAAAAAACTTAATTAACTTTTTTAGTTATTTCTTTAAAAGCATCTTCAATCTTATTCTTGTCAATTCCTCCTGCTTGAGCAAAATCTTTCCTTCCTCCTCCACCTTTTCCTCCAAGTATTTCTGAAGCAATTTTTGCGAGATTAACTGCATTATATTTTGAAATAAGATCACTTGTGACTCCAACTGCTACTCCAACTTTTTCCTCGTGAGTTGAAATGCAAATAATTATCCCTTTTTTTAAATCCTTTTTACCTTGATCAATAATGGCTCTCAATTCTTTAGGAGGAAAATCATATAGAATTTGTTCCCTTATTTTAAAATTGCCAATTTTTTTATCTTTTATAATATTTTTAGTCTTGTCTTTAATTACAATTTGAATTTTTATTTTTTCTAGTTGTTTGCTTAAATTTTTTAAGTTTTCTGTTGAGTCTTTATTTTCGTGTAAAATTGGTTTTATTTTATATTTTAAAAGTTCTTTTTTGATTTTTTCTAATTGTTGATTAGTTGTTTTTTCTTTTAATGATTTATCTTGCTGTTGAAATTTTTCGTGCTCATCAAGCTGCTTGTCTCTTAAAGCCTCTACTCTTCTGACTCCGGATGAAATAGATGATTGACTTATAACTCTAAATTTTCCAATTTCTTTGGTATTTCTTACATGGGTTCCTCCACACAATTCTGTAGAAAAAAAACCATTAGACTCTTTTCCCATAAATACTACTCTTACTTCTTCACCGTATTTTTCTCCAAAAAGAGCTAAAGCCCCCATTTTTATAGCTTCTTTGGGTGTCATTATTCTAGTCTGAACTTCTGATGAGTCTTTAACTACTTTATTTACAATTTTATTTATTTTATTCATTTCTTCTATTTCGATCGGTTTATTGTGGCTGAAATCAAATCTTAATCTATCCGGAGAAACCAACGACCCTTTTTGAGTAACATGTTTACCTAATGTTCTTCTTAAAGATTCATGTAACAAATGAGTTGCTGAGTGATTGGCCTTCGAATTATTTCTTTTTTTAATATCTATTTCAAGATTAACACTCTCACCAATTCTTATTGAGCCTTTTTGAATTTTACCTGTGTGAACAAAAAGATCTCCCATTTTTTTTTGAGTATCGGTTATATTAATTTTACAATCCGTATTAAAAATTATTCCTTGGTCTCCAACTTGACCTCCTGACTCTCCGTAAAATGGCGTTTGATTAGTTATAATTTCAATATCGTCTCCTTCTTTGGCATTGTCGACAAATTTATTATTTTTTGAAATTTTTATGACAATTCCCTCAGCTTTATTAAATTCATACCCTAAAAATTCAGTCGCGCTTAACTCATCTCTAATTTTGAACCATTTTTCCTCCACTGACTTGTCTCCAGATCCTTTCCAATTAGCTCTAGCTAATGCTTTACTTTTTTCCATTTCTTTTTCAAAAGATACATTATCTACTTTAATTTTTTTTGATCTTAAAATATCTGCAGTTAAATCTATTGGAAAACCGTAAGTATCATATAATTTAAAAGCGATTTCTCCAGGCAATGTATTATTTTGAACTTTATTTAAATTTTCATCTAAAATTTTTATACCTCTTTCTAATAGAGAAGAAAATTTTTCTTCCTCATTTTTTAATGTTTCAACTATAAGATCTTTTCCTGTTTCTAATTCAGGATAATTATTTTTCATTTCATTAAGTAAAACTTCAAAGAGTTTATGAAAAATTGGTGACTTACTTCCTAATGAATGAGCGTGTCTCATACCTCTTCTCATTATTCTTCTTAAGACATATCCACGGCCTTCATTTGAAGGCAAAATTCCTTCTGCAATTAAAAAACTACTAGCCCTTAAGTGATCTGATATCACTCTATGACTAGCAATAGTTTTATCATTGATTGGTTTTTTGATAATATCTGAAGAGGCTGATATTATTTTTTTAAAATGATCAATATTATAATTATCGTGTGTGCCTTGAAGCACTGCTGTCATTCTTTCAAGACCCATTCCAGTATCTACAGATGGTTTTGGTAAATTAATTCTTTTATCTTTTGAAATTTGCTCATATTGCATAAATACAAGATTCCATATTTCTATATATCTATTACCGTCTTGCTCAGTACTACCTGGTGGGCCTCCTTTGAGCTTATCCCCATGATCATAAAATATTTCTGAACAAGGTCCACATGGTCCAGTATCTCCCATAGACCAAAAATTATCTGAGGTTGAAATTTTAATTATTTTATCTTCATTTAAACCAGCAATTTTTTTCCAAAAATTAAAAGAGTCATCATCTTCTTGAAAAACTGTTACTAAAAGTTTTTCTTTAGGAAGTTCAAAATCTTTTGTAAGTAATTTCCAAGCATGTTCTATAGCTTGTTCTTTAAAATAATCACCGAAAGAAAAATTGCCTAGCATTTCAAAAAAAGTATGGTGCCGAGGTGTGTAACCTACGTTTTCTAAATCGTTATGTTTCCCTCCTGCTCTTACACATTTTTGAGAAGTAGTAGCTCTTTTATAAGGTCTTTTATCTAAGCCAGTAAAAACATTTTTAAATTGAACCATTCCTGAGTTTGTAAACATCAAGGTTGGGTCATTATTGGGAACTAAATTGCTTGAATCTATTATTTCATGATTATTTTTTTTAAAATAACTAAGAAATTTTTTTCTTATATCAGACAATAAAAATTGACTCATATAATATTAAATACAGATATTTATGAGGTTGTCTATAAAGAGATTAGTTAGTTTTTTTGTTATCGTTGTCAACAACTACGCAAATTTCGGATTTTGTTAAAAATCTTTGGCCTGTCCCGTTATCCAATGAAAACATACCCCCAATTCCCTTAACTGCATCTATAGTGAGATCTGTATGTTTCCATTTTTCATACTGATCCTCATTCATATAAAAAGGGGTTCCATCAATTTCGCCTAATTTAACATCGCTATTCCCAACTTGATACTCCTTTGCTGGAAAGCACATTGGCGCACTACCATCACAACAACCACCTGATTGATGAAATAGAAGATCTTTTCCATGAACTTCTTTTAACTCACTAAGTAATTTTTTTGCTGATAAAGTTGCTTTTACTTTCATAAATTAAATGGCCCGTGGGACTCACGGGCCATTATAATAAATATTTTAAAAGAAACCTAGTTTTTTCTCACTGTAAGACACGTGTAAATTCTTCACTTGTCTGTAATGATTCAACATCATTTTGTGAGTTTCTCTTCCAATACCAGACTGTTTGTAACCACCAAATGCAGCGTGAGCTGGATATGCATGGTAACAATTTGTCCAAACTCTACCTGCTTGTATACCTCTACCAATTCTGTAGGCAACGTTACCATCTCTGGTCCAAACACCTGCTCCTAATCCATAAAGGGTATCATTA
>MDTB01184875.1_pt1 | contig 19502 bp, 21 predicted proteins | sample 811161 | NCBI WGS metagenome assembly MDTB01 (sample SAMN05326650, study PRJNA326480) | marine metagenome | isolation source: seawater | place: Mediterranean Sea | collected 2009 | reverse complement strand
CTTTACCAATAACTCTCATTTTTTCTCTGTGACCATTATAAGTAAATGCTTGAACAACATCTGAGCCAGCATGTTGGAAATCTCTATGTAAACTTTCTAAAGCTTCGGGGTTATCAAGAGCTAACATAGGAACAAACTCACCTGATGTTAAATAACCTCTTTTTTCCATTTCAAATAAAAAACCTTCAGCGCAAATTACAGGGCCTTTATCAAGTCGCTTAATTAAGTCTTTGCTCATATTTATAATACCTATTATATAAAAAAAACCACCTGCTAAAGCGGTGGTCATAAGACTTTGAACGCTTTAGCTGTTTTTATATAGCGTCCGCAATTTGTTTAAACTCGACGCTTATATCTCTTTTGATCTATTTTGATTGATTCGTCAACAATAATTTTTCACGGCAATATCCTCAGTTGTGTCATTTTTAACATGAAGATTGGTGGCTGATAAGGTCTTTTTTTGTTAGTTTAATTTGTGAAAAAAAAATATTCAATTTTAAGCCTTTTAAAAAACTCTTTTTCAAATAATGAGAATTGGCAAAAAATGTGGCAAAGCCCAGATCCAAAAAAAAGTTATGATGTAGTTATAGTAGGGGGGGGTGGACATGGTTTGGGTACGGCTTATTATTTAGCTAAAGAACATGGAGTCAAAAATATTGCAGTAATAGAAAAAGGCTGGTTGGGAAGTGGAAATACTGGTCGTAACACTACTATTATAAGATCCAATTATCTTTGGAACGAAAGCGCTTATCTCTATGATCACTCAATTAAATTATGGGAAAATTTATCTCAAGAATTAAACTACAACATGATGTTTAGTCAAAGAGGTGTAATGAACTTAGCTCATAATGAGCACGATATTAAAGAAATGAAAAGAAGAATAAGTGCTAATAGACTTAACGGACTTGATACTAAATGGCTTGATACAAAAGAAATTAAAAAATTAGTTCCTATTATGAATACCGATAATTTAAGGTATCCAGTTTTAGGAGCAGCCTATCAGCCAAGAGGCGGAGTGGCACGACATGATGCTGTAGCTTGGGGTTTTGCTATGCGGGCAGATGAATTGGGTGTTGATATTATTCAAAACTGTGAGGTTAAAAACATCAAAACTAATAATAATGAAGTTGAAGGAGTAGAAACTTCTAAAGGATTTATAAGAGCTGGCAAAGTTGCAGTTGTAGCATCAGGTCATACAAGTGTATTAGCTAAAACTGCCGGAATTAGATTACCGTTACAAAGCAGGCCATTACAAGCTTTGGTTTCAGAACCAATTAAGCCTGTAATAAATACTGTTGTAATGTCTAATGCAGTTCATGCCTACGTTAGTCAATCAGACAAGGGTGAATTGGTTATCGGTGCAGGAACTGACGGGTATAATTCATTTACTCAACGGGGTGGTTATGATGTAATTGAAGAAACCGTTAGAGCTATTGTTGAACTTTATCCAATTTTTGGAAAAATGAAAATGTTAAGACAATGGGGAGGTATAGTAGATATTTGTCCTGATGCAAGTCCTATAATAAGTAAATGTGAAGTTCGAGGATTATATTTTAATTGTGGTTGGGGAACTGGAGGTTTTAAAGCGACTCCCGGAAGCGCAAATGTTTTTGCTCATACAGTTGCTAAAGATGAACCACATAGAATTAATGCACCTTTTAATTTAGAAAGGTTTGCTGATGGGAGACTAATAGATGAACATGGAGCAGCAGCGGTAGCTCATTAAATATGATATTAATTAATTGCCCATATTGCGGTGAAAGAGATCAGTCAGAGTTTTCTAATGGTGGTGAAGCTCACGTAGCAAGACCAGAAAATTCTGAAAATCTTAGTGATAAAGAATGGGGAGAATATGTTTTTTTTCGTGATAATCCAAAAGGAATTTTTTATGAACGTTGGGTTCATACACATGGTTGTAGAAAATGGTTTAATGCAGTTAGAGATACTTCTACTGACACAATTTTAAAAGTTTATAAACTTAATGAAAAAGCACCAGATCTTAAAGATTTTAATAATACTTTAAGAACTCCTTCCGGAGAACCAGACGTAGGTTCTGGAAACTTTACTGTAAAAAAATAATTATGAGTTCATCAAATAATAAAAAATGTTCTTACATAAATGTAGATCAAAAAATATCATTTATGTTTGATAGAAAGAAATATTTTGCATTTAAGGGTGATACAATAGCTTCAGCTTTATTTAGAAACAACGTTCGTTTAATTGCTAGAAGTTTTAAATACCATAGACCAAGAGGCATATATACTTGCGGTATAGAAGAACCAAATGGAATTGTTCAAATATTAAGCGAACATAATGAGCCTAATACTAGAGCCACAGTCAAACAAATATATGATGGTATGGAGGTCGAAAGCCAAAATCGTTGGCCAAGACTAAGTTTAGATTTTGGCGCAATAAACAATATCTTATCACCCATTTTTTCTGCCGGTTTTTATTACAAAACCTTTATGGGCCCCAAGAGTTTTTGGAAAAAAATATACGAACCCTTAATTAGAAAAACAGCGGGACTTGGCAAGCCTCCAAAAGATTTTAGGTCTAAAAGCACTCATCAAAATCACAACGTTGACATTGTTATAGTAGGCGCTGGTTTAAGCGGCCTTCTTGCAGCAAGAAAATTAATCAATACAGATCATGATGTTTTATTGATTGAACAAGACAGTTTTGTAGGTGGAATTCTTAAAGATTCAAACAAAATTAAAAAAATCAACGATCAAGAAATTGATATTTGGCTTAAAGAGACAGAAGAGCTTATAAAAAATTCTAAAAATATTCAAATATTAAAAAATTCATTAGTCACTTCTTATAATTTTACTAATCATTTAATTGCCCTAGAAGATAAATTTGTTGGAAAAAAAATAAATAATAATAAATCTGAATTAATTTTACATAAGATTAGAACAACACAAACTATTTTAGCTAACGGTCACATCGAAAGATTTATTTCATTCAGAAATAATGACTTACCAGGAGTTATATTAGCTTCTTCATTTGAAAAATATATTCATAGATATGGAGTAGTTCCAGATACTAATCCTGTTATTTTTACAAATAATTCAACCACAATGAGTCTTTTGAAATCTTTAATTAATTTGGGACATAAACCAGCTGCATATGTAGACACTAGAGATGAAAAAAATATTCAAAAAGAACTTATTAACTGTTTAAAAAAAAATAATATTCCTTATTATATAAATGCAGAAGTAGAAGGATGCGACGGAAATAAAGAAATTAAACAAATTTCAATTAGAAATAATAAAAAAGAAATTATCAAAATTAATTCTTCCATGCTTTGTGTGTCAGGTGGAATAAATCCCGATATACATTTATTTACTCAATCAAAAGGATTAGTCAAATGGGATGAAAAACTTCTTACATTCAAGCCAGAAACTCCTTTTCAAAAAACAATTACACTTGGGTCTGTAAGTGGAAATTATGATTACGAAAAAATAAATGAAGAAATTATTAATAAATTATCCTACCTTAAGGTTAAAGAAGAAAATGTCAAAATAGACATTCATGATACCAACTATTTTAACATCAAGGAACTTTGGGAAACAAAAAATGAAAAAAATTCTTATTGGTCTAAATCTTTTATTGATTTACAAAACGACGTAACAACTAAGGATCTTAGTCAAGCGATTGCAGAAGGTTTTGATCGTATAGAACATTTAAAACGCTTTACCACAAATAGCATGGGAACTGATCAAGGTAAAATAAGTAGTATCAATTCTTTAGGTATTGTCTCAAAACTTTTAAATAAAAAAATTTCTGAAGTAGGAACAACAACTTATAGACCTCCCTACGCACCATTAAGCTTTTCCGCTATTGCCGGAAGAAGCACTTATGAATTTTATGATCCACAAAGAAAAACCCCTATTCATGCTTGGCACGTAAAAAAGAAAGCAGTATTTGAAGATGTGGGTCAGTGGAGAAGACCTTGGTATTTTCAAAAAAATAATGAAACTATGCATCAAGCTGTTCAAAGAGAATCAAAACAGACTAGAGAAACAGCTGGAATTTTAGACGGAAGCACACTTGGAAAAATAGAAATTAAAGGTAAGGACGCCTTAGAATTTATGAATCTAATGTACACTAATCCATTTACAAAAATGAAGCCGATGACCTCTAGATATGCTCTAATGCTAGGTGAAGACGGAATGATTAAAGATGATGGAATTGTTTGTAAAATTAGTGATACACATTTTATATCAACAACTACATCAAGTGGAGCACCTAAGGTTTTAGCAGACATGGAAGAATATCTTCAAACTGAGTGGCCACACCTACAAGTTTACGTAAATTCAATCACTGAACAATTCACGACTTTCAATATTAGCGGACCAAAATCTAGAGAAATTATGAGTAAAGTTTTTAATAATGTTAATTTTAGTAATGAGGACTTTCCTTTTATGACATTTAAAATTTTTAACTACAAAGATACCGTAGCTAGAGTCATGAGAGCTAGCTTCACTGGAGAAATGGGTTATGAAATTTATATCTCACCTAAACACTCATTAGAATTATGGGAAAAAATATTTGAGCATGGAAAAGACTTTAATCTAGTGCCTTATGGAACAGAAACAATGCATTTATTAAGAGCTGAAAAAGGATATGTTGTTATTGGACAAGAGACAGATGGAACAGTCACACCTATCGATATAAACTTTACCTGGATGATAGGTAAAAAGAAGAAAGATTTTATTGGAAAAAGATCTTTGACTAGAAGCGATACAGTTAGAGAGGATCGAAAACAGTTGGTTGGTATTGTTCCTTTAGATAAGTCCCAATTCATAGAGGAAGGCCAACACATATTAGAATGCAAAACACTGCCACATAAAATAAAGATACCCGTTCCATACCTTGGTCATATTACATCAAGTTATCACAGCCCTAATCTTGATCATTGTATTTCAATGGGCTTAATACAAGGTGGAAGAAAATTAATTGGCACCAAACTTTTTGTTTCATCGTCTACAGGAACTAATAATATTCCAGTAAAAATTGTTAGCCCTGTTTTCATTGATCCAGAAAATAAGAGGTTGGTTTCATGATAAAAATTTTATCTTTAGAAGGTATCGATATTATTCAAAGAAACTTTCAACAGATTATTATTAGAGGTGATGGAAAAGATAAATTTAATAAAATAATAAACAATGAAATATCAGTATCTCCACCTTTTAATAATCTTGAAGTGATTACAAATGACAAATATTTATTTGCAAAACATTCTTTTAACCAATGGAGTTTAATATATTTAGTAGAACAAGATTATAAAGATATTTTAACATTTATATCCAAAATAAATTTAAATGTTGAGATTCTTGCTTCTGACTATTCTTATGGACAAGTATATTTTGAAATTTCAGGAAAAAATAAAAATGATTTTTTAAATAAATTAACTCATTTTGATTTAAGAACCAAAAAGTTTCCTGATTTTACAGTAGCCCAAACATTAATTGCCAGAATAGATTGCTCAATTTATAATTTGAAAAATAAATATTTAATAACTTGCAATAGATCATATGAGAACTATTTTAAAGATCGTCTTAATGATACTGCAAATATAAATTAAAGATGTTAAATTTTAGAAGAAATTTTTTAAAACTAATAGGGTTAACGAGCTTAACAACTATTTTATGGCCTTATAAATTTTTATACTCAATCACAAAAAAAATAATTAATCCAAATCTCACAAACAAACAAAAAAAAATTATGCTCGAGGAAGATACCGAGAAACCATTTTCTAGCTCCTTAAATAACGAAAAAAGAGATGGATTTTTTCATTGTGCTAACTGTGGGGCGAAGTTATTTTCGTCAAACGCTAAATTTGATAGTGGCACTGGTTGGCCGTCTTTTACCGAGTCTCTTCCAGGCGCCTTTAAAACTAAAATAGATTACAAATTTGGTCTGAAAAGGGTAGAGTATCATTGTGCAAAATGTGGAGTACATCATGGACATGTTTTTGATGATGGCCCAGGCACCGCTCAAAAAAGGTTCTGTAATAACGGGTTATGTTTAATCTTTAAACCAAATTAGAATGACTAAATTTTTGTATAAATATAAATATGATATTTTCAATTTTTATCATAAAATGATTTAGTTCAATGATTGACTTTTTTAAGAAAAGAAAAAAAATTATTTTTATAATTCTAATCATATTATTAATAGAGTTAAGTGGGCATGGAATATTGGCTTCTTTATCTCGGCTATTGAGAGCTTTTTAAAAGTAATAAAAAATTTTTAATTTTCATTTTTTTTTGTGTTTGACAAATCAACACCTGTATCAGGGTCAAGCTCTATACCTAAAGGCGTAATACTTGTCGGAAGAGGAGTAAAGGTTGATTCTGGATTGTCTTCAATATCTCTCTGACTCAGTCTGTAAAATCCAAAAATAATTATTGCAAAAAGAAAAATAAGAAGGTGAATAAAAAAACCATTTGGACCTAATAAACGCATTAATGTTGAACACATTATTGGACCAGCCATTGCTCCAAGTCCAAATATAATATTCAATCCCCCACCTGCAGCAACAAATTTTTCCTTTGCAATATGATCATTTACAAGAGCTAGATTTAAAGAAAATAATGGAAGTGTCATTCCTGATAATAAAATTATAGATATAAAAAGTTTAGTCTTATCCATAGCAGTTGAAAAATAATTAAAACTTACAGTAGACTCAATAAAGAAATTTGGCAAAGAGTTTCCAGTACCAGAGACAAAAATTGCTGTAACAGAAAAAACAACAGCCAATAAAGAGGATCCAATTATAATTTTTCTTCTATCATATTTATCTGACAAAGATCCTATTGGCCATTGAAAAAGGGCTCCAGCAAGCATCACTCCTACTAATAATAAAGAAGTTTCAAAAATAGATAACTTCATTGTAATTGCATAAACAGATAAAAGACTAAATATCGGTGCAAAAATAAAACCAGTACAAATCATAGAAAAACTTCCGAAAGGAGAAATCTTGAAAAGTTCTTTAATTTTTATAGAGCTAGTTTTTTTAAAAGTTGGAGGTTTTCTTTTTGTAAGAAGAATTGGAATTAATGCTATTGAAAATAACAAAGAAATTAAAATAAAAGGTTCATAATATCTTGGATTACTAACATTAAGTAAAAAGTTTCCTAGAGCCATCCCAACATAAGTTATCAACATATAAAGTGATAAAACTTTTCCACGAGTTTTATTATTAGCTCTGTCATTTAACCAACTTTCAACAATTACAAATATACCAATCATACTAAAGCCAGTTAAAAACCGTGCTAAAATCCAAACGTAAGGATCTACAAAAACAACATGAATCAAAGAACTAAGAGATGCCATAGAAGCGAAAGCTGCAAAAACTCTTATGTGGCCGACTTTTGTTACAAGTTTAGGAACTACGTTTGCACCAATAAAGAAACCCACAAAGTAACCAGACATCATAGTTCCCGTAGCTATAAAGTTAAAATTTTCAATTACAGATCTGATTCCTAGAAGATTTCCTTGAAAGCCATGCGAAATGATAATTATTCCAAACCCAGTAAAAAGAGCCCAAGAATTTTTTATAATTTTACCCATTACCCAAGCCATTATGCTTTCTATATAAAAAAGCAACCTAATAATGACATAAATTACCATTTTCGAATTAGAATATTATTGATAGAGTTAAATTAATTAAATGCAAAAAAAATCAAGAATTATAATAGTTGGAAGTGGAATTACGGGAGCAAGTACAGCTTATCATTTAGCTAATCTTGGCTGGAAAGATATTACTGTTTTAGATCAAGGACCTTTATTTGAAACAGGCGGATCTACTTCTCATGCTCCCGGTGGAGTTTTCCAAACTAATCCATCTAGAATGATGTGTAAGTTTGCTCAATATACAGTAAAATTTTTAAATTCTTTAAACTATGAAAATAAGCCTTGCTACCATCCTGTAGGAGGAATTGAAGTTTCCAAGACTAAAGAGCGCCATCAAGATTTGTATCGCAAAATGGGCCTGGCCCATAGTTATGGTTTAACAGAAGCAAAAATTATCTCGCCAGAAGAGGTGCAAAAATTGAGTCCTTATATTGATCCTTCAAAAATTCATGGCGGATATTATGTTCCAAACGATGGTTTAGCAGCACCAGTTAGAGCAGTTCAAGCTATGGCAAAATATGTAACAGATAAAAAAGCTGGCACATTTATAGGAAATACTGCAGTTACAGGATTTAAAATTGAAAACAATCAAATTAAAGGTGTTGAAACAAAAAAAGGTATTTACGAATCTGATATTGTGTTAGTTGCGACAGGAATTTGGGCTCCTAAAATAGGAAGACTTGCAGGTATTTCTCTTCCATTAGTGCCATGTGAACATCAAATGGTTTGGACTGAACCTTTCGAAGAGTTAAGAGAATTTAAAGCTGACACAAAAGAAGCATTAGTAAAACACGCTTTAGTAAGACACCAAGATTACAGTTTGTACTTTAGGCAATGGAATGACACATATGTTATAGGAAATTATCGTCATGAACCAAGAATTTTAGAGTCAGAAGAACTAGTAAAACCCGAGGAAGCCGAAGAAATGCCGTCCTTAGTTAACTTCCGTCCCGAGGATTTTGTTGGAGCACATAAAGAGACGAACTGGTTATTTCCAGCTTTAGCAAAAAAAAAAAATTACAAAGAAAATAAATGGAATTTTTTCATTCACTAATGACGGCAATCCGTTAATGGGAGAAACTTCTATAAAAGGACTTTGGTCAGCAAATGCAGTATGGATTACTCATGCTGGAGGTGTTGGTAAAGCAATGGCTGAATGGATAGTAAATGGTGAGCCTGAACTTGATGTGCGCGAAGCAGACATAAATCGTTTCCACAAACATCATCATGTAAGAAAATATTTAAGAGCTAGAGGAAAACAAAATTATAAAGAAGTTTATGATATTATTCATCCCTTACAACAAATGGAACAACCAAGACCTTTAAGAAGGAGTCCTTTTTATTCAAGACTTGGAGACCAAAAAGCAAAGTTTTTTGAAGTTATGGGATGGGAAAGACCACAGTGGTATGAGTCTAACAAAAATTTACTGAAAGGAAAAAATTTTCCAAACAGGACAGGGTGGTCTGCAAAATACTGGTCACCGATACAAGCAGTAGAACATTTAACAACAAGACAAACAGGAGCTTTATTTGATATTACAGGATTTGTTAAAATTGAAATAAGTGGAAAAGGAGCTTTAGCATTACTTCAAAAAGTTTGTACTAATAATATTGACGTAAAGGTTGGTAAGGTTGTTTATACAGTCATTTCAAATATTTATGGTGGAATTAAAAGTGATTTAACAGTCAGCAGGTTAGAAGAAAATAAATTTTGGATACTAGCGGGTGCAGGAAATGGAATGATAGATTTATCTTGGTTTAAAGAAAACGCACCAAAGGACGGGAGTGTAACTATTATTGATTGGACTTCCGCATATGCTGGAGTCGGTTTATGGGGACCTAATTCCAGAAAAGTTTTAGAAAGTCTATGTGAAGATGATGATGTTTCAAATGAAGCATTTCCTTTTTTTTCAATTAAAAATTTATCTATAAGTCACGTGCCCTGCATAGCTGTAAGAATATCTTATATAGGAGAGTTAGGTTGGGAAATCTATACACCTACAGAATATGGCTTAACTCTTTGGGATGAATTAAAAAATAAATCTCAAGAATTTAATATGATTTGTTCTGGAGCTGGTGCTTTCGAGTCTCTTAGACTGGAAAAAGGATATCGATCTCTTGGTTCAGATATTCATACCAATTCCAATCCTTTTGAGGCTGGATTAGGATTCACAGTTAAATTAAAAAAAGAAATAAATTTTATTGGTAAAGACGCTTTAGCTAAATTAAAACTAGGGCCTCAGAAACAAAAACTTTGTTGCATGATTATGGAAGATAGTGAAGGTATGGCACTCGGTAAAGAGCCAATTTATGATCAAAGCAGCAAACCAGTTGGTTACGTAACAAGCACAAATTATGGCTACTTTGTAGATAAACATATTCTTTACGGATATTTACCGTCTTCACATTCAGAAGAAGGCACAAAGTTAGAGATTGATTATTTTGGAAAAAGATACCCAGTTATGGTTACTAAAGAGCCTTTGTTGGACCCTGAAAATAAAAGACTTAAATCTTGAAATATTATTTATGATTATGATTGTGACTTCCACCAAGACCACAAGGCATTGAAATAGAGTTGCTATCATCTCCTCCTTCTGTGTGAAATAATGGATTGTATGCTACACCTTGATTGTCATGCTCCCAGATTAAAATAAAGAAGAACAAAGTAATTAATATAAAATAAACTTTTTTCATTGGTAAAAATATTTTCTAAATTTAACACCCAATACTGAACCTAAAAAAGCAAATAAGAACCACACCCAACCATGCAAACTTCCTGATGCTATTCCTCCAAATAAAGCTCCTATATTACAACCAAAAGCTAACCTCGCCCCATAACCCATAAACAATCCACCAATTACAGCTGCCAGTATTAATTTTTTATTTACTGAAGAAAACTTACTAATTTTTCCTGACAATGCTGAACCTATCAAAGCACCTAAAATAATTCCTACATTTGATACAGTTGTAGGATCAGCCAAAACACTATTTTCAAGCGCAGTGCTAGGATATTCTAATTGCCAATAAGACCATGAAGCAACGTCAATTCCAACAGCACTAGCAATTTTTGCCCCCCAAAGTCCAAAAGCAAATGTTACAGACCAAGGATGCCCAGCAGCTTGTAACATTAAGAAACTAAAAAAAACTAAAGAAATTGAGCCCCATAAAAGAGGCCAAGGACCCGTAAGAAAGTTGTGAGAAGTATTAGCTACAATGTCATTGTGTGAAATTTTTTTATTATGATTAAAGTCTAATTTTGAAATATAAAAATAAATTAAAGTTAGTAAAGATAGTTGAATTAATATAGTTTGAATTTTTGAAAAACTATTTAAAAGAGAAACTCCTCCAATAGAAGGTAAACTTGTCCAAAATTCAAAATGGTAAGAACCAATAAGAGATCCAATAATAAAAAAAATTAAAGTTATAACCATTTTTAAATTTCCACTTCCTGCAGTAAATAACGTCCCAGATCCACAACCACCTCCAAGTTGCATTGCAAAACCAAAAATAAATGATCCTATAACTACAGAAGTACCAACAGGAGCTATTGCTCCAATAATTCTACCTTCATAAATTAAACTTTTGGAATTTATAAAAATAGAAAAAACAATTACTGCTAGTGCCAACATTATTATTTGGGCTCTTAACGATTTACTATCTCTTTTTTCTATAAAATTCCGCCATCCACCGGTAAATCCAAAAGCAGCTTGATACAATGATATTCCAAGACCTAATCCTATAAAAAATACATATAAGTGTCTATCACCTACACTATTAAATAAGATGTAAGAAAATATAATTGAAAAAATAATTCCGTAAATCAATACAGGTTTATCAACTTTTAATTTTACAACATTTATATCAGACATATCTAATAAGATTACTTAAAGATTTAAATTATGGGTAGAATTAATTCTACCCATAAATTTTAATTTAACCTAAATCAACTTTTCTTTTAGGGTCGTACGTCCAGTGAGTCATACCACCATCGTACATTTTAACATTCGGTATTTCTGCTATTTCACTTAAACCAAACCAAACTGTAGCTGCCCAATGTCCAGTATTACAATAGCTGATGTAACCCTTGAATTTTTTTACACCATCAAGGCCTCCAAACTGAGATTTTATTTCAGAACTAGATTTTATTCCAAAACCACCATCAATTAAATTTCCCTCTTGAAGATTCCTTGCATTAGCAAGTCTTCCAGGAATTCTTGCTTTCGCATGTTTTTTATCTCCAGTAAAGAAAGCTGCAGGTCGAGCATCTATCAAACATTGTTTGCCTTTCCCTTTTTGAGCCTTTTGAACTTCGCTGAATGAAGCATAGTACTTTTTATTAAGTTTAGTTTTAAATTTAACAGGATTTAAATTGTTTTCACCTGAAACAACTTTATTTCCTGAACCGATCCATCCTTTAAAACCTCCGTTTAAAATAGATACATTTTCATGACCTATTGTTTTAAAAGTCCAGTAAACTCTTGCTGCACTTCCAAAATCTAAAGAACTAACTCCTCCATAGACAATTACTACGTGTTTATTGTTATCTATACCTAAACCACCAATTAACTCGCCTAAAGCTTTTTTTCCTGGAAACTGACCAACCACTCCTTTAATAGTCGTTCTCCATCCCGCTTTTAAGTAATCTGAATGAACTGACCCTGGTATATGCTCTAATTTAAAAGTCTCATATCCACCACCATCTAACTTATTTCTTATATCTAAGATGAATACATTAGGGTTATTGAGATTTTTTTTTAACCAATCATTACTAACCGTTGGTTCAGCAGCACTTGCTGATGAAACAAAAAGAAAGAAAATGATTGTTCCAAGTACTTTTTTTATCATGTTGCCCCCTTATATTTTATGATATTTAACTACAGTCAGCGTGCTATGTATATAACGTAATAGTTGTGTTTGAATTTATTTTAATGACTAATCCTTCACTTAAGTCATATATTTAACTTTATTTCTTCAGAAGTTAAGCCTTTTTTGTTTGCAGGCACAGCTATATCCATCATCTTTGGATTAGCCAATTTAAGATTTTTCATTATCTCGATATATTGATCTGGAGAGCTCACTTGAAGTCTCGGGTTATTATTTTTTTCGTCTTTGATGGTAGAAAATTTTTTTCCATTATAATCGTGAGCAGGATAAACAAGAGTCTTTTCTGGTAGTTTTAGCAACCTACCAAATATCGATTCATATTGATCCTTTGCACTACCACCTTGAAAATCTGTCCTGCCTGTGCCGTTGATTAAAAGCGTGTCACCAGTAAACACTCTATCATTCATTAAATAACTATAAGAACACTCTGTGTGACCCGGGGTATAGATAGTTTTCAATTCGATATTTTCTATCTTAATTTTTTCATTATCTTTTACTCTAATATCTATTACTTCAGATTCAGATTTCTCTCCCATTATTCGTACGCATTCAGTTTCTTTGTTTAATTCATTTAAGCCAGAAACATGATCAGCATGGATGTGTGTATCTATTACTTTGACCAACTTTAGATTTAAGTCTTTTAAAATCTTAATATATTTTTTTGTGTGTTCTAATACTGGATCAATAATTAGTGCTTCTCTACCTTTTCCTGAAGAAATTATATAAGTATATGTTGAAGATTTAATGTCAAATAATTGGTTAAAAATCATTGTAACTCCTTTATTTAATAAATATAATTTAACAAAATATGAAGAAGTTGTACATAACTAACTGGTTGTTTCTGGTATTAAAATTTATTTGATTTAAGGAGTAACATTGGATCAAAACAAGTTAAATCAACAATCTTTACAATGGGACAATTCATTTTTCAAAAAACCCACAATGTTTGGTTCAATTCCAAGCAAAGCCGCAATTAATGCACTTAAAACATTTAAAGAAAATAATATTGATGAAATTATAGAATTGGGGCCAGGACTAGGAAGAGATACAATTTTTTTTGCAGAAAATAAAATAAAAGTCAAAGCTTTGGATTATAGTCCAAGAGCAATAAGAATTATAAAAGATAAGATTCATGAAAAAAATATATCTCAATTTGTTTCTGTTAAAACTTTTGATGTAAGAAAAAGATTACCTTACAAAGATAATTCAATAAATGGTTTTTTTTCACACATGCTTTATTGTATGGCGTTATCTAATTCTAATATTGAAAAATTAAATCAAGAAATTCTGAGGGTGCTAAAACCTGGAGGAATAAACATCTATTCTGTAAGAAATATCGATGATGGAGATTACAAAAGGGGAATTCATCGAGGTGAAGACCTTTATGAAAATGATGGATTTATTGTTAATTTTTTTTCAGAAAAAAAGGTTAAAAGCTTATTAAAAGGATTTACAAATTTAAGCATCACTAATTTTGAAGAAGGAAATTTTCCTCGAAAGCTTTATTTGGTTCAAAATAAAAAAATTTAATTAATTGTTGTTTTTTTTAAAGTAGTAATTATATAATTAAAAGCAGATGGTAAAAAATATAAAAAATTATTTAAATTCAATAAAAGCAAGAGATCCGGCTGCTAAATCTATCTTAAGTATAATACTTACTTATCCTGGAGTAAAAGCAGTATTTTTTTATCGTATAGCAAACTTTTTTTATTTAGCAAAATTCGATTTACTTGCACGTATTATTTCCCAGACTACTAGATTTTTCACGGGTATTGAAATTCATCCTGGAGCCACAATTGGAAAAAATTTATTTATTGATCATGGCATGGGCGTAGTAATAGGTGAAACATCTATAATTGGTGATAATGTAACTATTTATCATGCAGTCACTCTTGGAGGAATCTCTCCTAGCATAGATTCAGACTCTCAACGGAATGAAAAAAGACATCCTACTATTGGTAATGATGTAGTTATTGGATCAGGAGCTCAAATAATTGGACCCATAAAAATTGGCAATAAGGCAAGAATTGCTGCTAATGCAGTGGTTGTTAACGACGTTCAAGAAAATGCAACCATGGTAGGCGTTCCAGCTAAAGAAATTAGATTAGGAAATAAAGGAAAGTTCAGACCTTATGGCGTGGACCAAAAAGTTAGAGATGAGTAATAAAGATTGGGACTCAAACCTAACTCCAGAACAAAATTATATTTTAAGACAAGAAGGAACAGAGTCTCCAGGATCAAGCCCTCTTAATAAAGAAAAAAGAGAAGGCTCATATCACTGTGTGGGTTGTGGAACAAAATTATTTGAATCAAACACAAAGTATGAAAGTGGTTCAGGGTGGCCATCTTTTTATAAATCTTTGCCTGATGTATTTGAAGAAAAAACAGATATGTTAATTGGTTACCCAAGGACAGAATATCATTGTAAAAAATGCGGTGGTCACCACGGGCATATATTTGATGATGGTCCCAAACCAACTGGAAAACGTTATTGTAATAATGGTGTTTGCTTGATTTTTAAACCAAAAAAATAAGAGGAAAATTTAAAACCACTTATTTCTACATGATCATTACAACAATGCCGTGTGTTTTTTTTAAACTCAAGGGTTGAATAGTTATGCACTCTCTCAAAAAGTGTTTTGAATACAACTGGCTAGAAGTTTAAATTTTAAAATGCCATGTCAACTAGACCAAGGCTACATAAATTTGTTAAACTATCATTTCATCCACCATGAGAAATAACTTTGTTCCCCGTTTAATTCTTTCAATATTTCTAGCCTTTTTTTTTTCAAAAAACTTGCTCGCCCAAATAGATTGGCAATCATTACAAGAGGGAAATAAAATACTTTTGATAAGACACGCTTCAGCTCCTGGAGGCGGTGATCCAATTGGGTTTAAAATCAACAATTGTAAAACCCAAAGAAACTTAGATCAAACTGGCATTGAACAATCAAAAAATATAGGAAAATTATTAAAGATTAAATTGATACCTATTGATGTAGTTTTATCAAGTCAGTGGTGTAGGTGTAAAGATACAGCGAAATATGCATTTAAAACTTATAAAGAATTTCCAGCTTTAAATTCAACTTTTCAATATCCATTTAACAAGAATGAGGAGAAGCAACTAAAAGATATTAAAAGATACATAAAAAATTGGAAAGGCAATGGAAAAAATTTAATCATGATCACTCATTATAGTATCATTACCAAATTAACTAATTCAACTCCAAGTTCTGGAGAAATTATAGTGACTGATAAAAATCTAAATATCCTGGAAAGAATTCCTACTTTAAAAATGGGATTTTTTTATTAATTAAAAATATAATAAATAATTACAAAAATAATAAAATATTCAATAAATGTTTTTATTTTCATTAATCTTCCTTTATTTGAAATTCTAGAATTTACCAATAAAGTTAATCTTGAAAACCCTAATTGAACAAGAATTATACTTAGGCTTACCCCGCACAAGACATAATAAAGAGAAAAATTTTTTAATCCATAATAGCACGCAGCTATAAAGGTAAACCATGAAATGTTTGAAACGAATAATGTTATTAAAATTCCAGACCCTTTTTTAAAAATACTTTGTGATTTAATGAAACTATATGACCATAAAAGAGTGAATATAAATCCTAAATATTTAATTATCATGTTAAATTATTGTAATTGCGCTATAGACCAAAGGCAAATATAAAGAGACTATGATTATTAAATTATTTTTTGCTTTTGGGGCAGGATTTATTAGCTTCTTATCTCCTTGTGTCCTTCCTATTATTCCAGGTTATATTTCTTACATTACCGGTAAAAATCTAGATGAAATTGAAAAAGATAAAAGAAAAGTTCTCATCAAGACGATTATTTTTTCTTTAGGATTTTCATCTATATTTATTTCACTTGGAGTAGCCGCTTCTGCAATAGGAAATGTTTTGTTGTTTTTTTCCCAAGAGTTAAGAATAGTTGCGGGTTTAATAATAATATTATTTTCACTTCAGTTGCTTGGACTTTTAAATTTTAATTTTATGAATCAAGAAAAAAGAATTCAAACTAAGTCATACAAAGATAACTATGTTTTTCCATTAATAGTTGGAGCAGCTTTTGCCTTTGGTTGGACGCCTTGTATTGGACCTATACTTGGATCAATAATTGCCCTTTCTGCAACAGAGGCAACTGTGAGCAAGGGAGTCCTTTTACTTTCATTTTATTCTTTAGGCTTAGCTATTCCTTTTATCCTTTCGGGATATTTTATGAATCAATTTTTAAATTCTAAAAAAGGATTTGGAAAATATTATAAAAGAGTCACAATTACAGGCGGAGTTATTTTATTAATAACAGGAATTTTAATTTTAACTAATCAAATACAAGTTATTAGTTATTATATTTTGACAACTTTTCCATTTCTTACTAAGTTTGGTTAATGAGTGAAGTAACTGTTTTAGGAATATTTGTTGCCGATATAAGTTTCTCTGGAAGTAAAATTCCAATTACCGGCGAGACCATTCTTGGAGATAAACATAATATTGGCCCAGGAGGTAAAGGGTGTAATCAGTCGATAGCTTTATCAAGACTAGGATGTAAGGTAAATTTTATATCGAAGATTGGAAATGATGAATATGGAAAACTTGCATTAGATTCTTTGAAACAAAATAATATTGACACATCTAAAATTATAATTTCTAAAAAATACGGAACAGGAGTGGCAGGAATTCATGTCGATAAAAATACTGGAAAAAACGCTATCATTGTTGTCAGAGGGGCACCTGCAAGTTTGACTATAGATGAAATCGATACAAATTTAATAAAGCAATCAAAAATATTTTTAACACAATTAGAAATTCCAAAAGAAGTAACTTTGCACTGTTTAAAGATTGCAAAAGAAAATGGTTTAATTAATATTTTAAATCCAGCTCCAGCATGTGAGTTAAATAATGATTTTTTTAGATTGGTTGACTATTTCACACCTAATGAAACTGAGGCAGAATTTTACACAGGAATAAAAATCAATAATGAAACAGACGCAAAAAATAGTGCAAAAAAACTTTTAGACATGGGTCTAAAAAAAGTAATAATTACATTAGGTGAAAAAGGATTATTTTATTCTGATGGTATAGAAGAAATCTACATTAAAGCTCTTCAATTAAATAATGTAGAAGACACTACTGGAGCTGGAGATGCTTTTAATGGTGGTTTAGCCTACGCTTTATGTAAGAATAAAAGTATAAAAGAAAGTTTGAATATTGCTAATCAGGTAGCAGGTTTATCAACTTTGAAACTAGGTGCCGGCAACTCTATGCCAACATTAGAAGACCTAAGCTAGAAGTTTGTCTAACTCACCATTCTGATTAGCCGTCTGAAGTTGTTCATTCGTGCCAACATAGTGATCGCCAATAAAAATTTGGGGAATTGTTTTTGCACCATTTGTCCTTTGTAGCATTTCTTTTGCTTTTTCTGGGTCTTTCCAGATATCAAATTCTTCTATTTCTACATTTTTACTTTTAAGCAAAGCTTTAGCAGCAGCACAGTAAGGACATGGGTCTCCAGAATACATTGTAACTTTTTTCATAATTAATACATATGATCTATTTTTATTTTTTCAACCATTTTTTTTCTTGTTAACTTAAATTTCTTTCTGTGCTTAATACTTTTATTATTAACTCGTTTTCTCCATAGTCTAAAAGAAGAAGGCTTAAGATTTTTTCTCATAATCTTAATAACCTCCGACTCATTCTTACCTGTTTTTTCTTTTATCTCTTCAAAAGTAATTCTATCTGCCCATCCAGCCCAAATAATCCAATTTTCATCTTTTATTTTAGGTTCTGGGTTTTTTACTTTCGTTTGAGGTATAAAACTTTTTTTTTTTCATTTAAATCTATATAATTACTTTATGCTTCCATTAGATTATTTTATATTTTTACAAATTATTTTATTCTTATTTATTACACCAGGTTTACCAAGAGTAGTAATAGTTTCTCATACAATTAATTATGGCTTAAAACGATCTGTATGGACCGCACTAGGAGACGTTTCTGCTAATATATGTCAAGGAATTTTAGTGGTTTTCGTGATTGGTTCATTGCTAAAAGATAATCCAGAGGCATTAAATTTATTAAAATGGGCGGGTATACTTTATATTTTGTATTTGGCATATGATACTTTTACTGCAAGTTTAAGGACAGTTAATAAAAAATCAAAAAATTTTAAAACAAAATTTTCTTTTTTTAAAGATGGTTTTTTAGTAGCGGGCTTAAGCCCTAAAGCAATTGTTTTCTTTGGAACAATTTTTACATCATTTATAGATTTTAGTTTTAACTATCACATTCAATTTTTTATTTTAATGTCAACATACGTAGTTTTAGATTTTTTAACATTGATGATATACGGACTTGCTGCTGAAAAGATCTCTGACTGGTTGAAGACCAATCCTAAAACTTTAAATACAATTTCTGCGTGTGTATTAGTAATAATTGCTTTATTTGTTGGTGCGACACATACTTTTTAACAATACTCACTATTGTCTTAAAGATAATTTCATAGTTAAATAATAATATAATTAATTAATTAACAAGGGGAACATAATGAATAAATTTACGAAACTATTTATTACATTTATTTCAGCTATCACTTTAACACTGGCTAGTATCTCTTCATCTTTCGCAAAAGTTGATGGTGAATACATAGTGTTAGGTTCTGCGATATCTCTTACAGGAAAATATTCTTCTAATGGAGTACATACTCAAAACGGTTACAATATGGCCGTTGAAAGAATTAATAAAATGGGTGGTGTAAAAGTTGGTGGAAAAAGCTATAAATTTGAAATCATCTATTATGATGATGAGTCAAATCCTAAAAGAGCTGCTCAATTAGCTGAAAGACTAATTAAACAAGACGGCGTACATTATATGCTTGGACCATACAGTTCAGGTTTAACGAAAGCCATTGCACCAGTAACCGAGAAATATAAAATTCCTATGGTT
>MDTB01143584.1_pt1 | contig 19503 bp, 21 predicted proteins | sample 811161 | NCBI WGS metagenome assembly MDTB01 (sample SAMN05326650, study PRJNA326480) | marine metagenome | isolation source: seawater | place: Mediterranean Sea | collected 2009 | reverse complement strand
TTGATAGCTCACAGAAAAACTACTATAAATGAATGTGATAAGATAATTAAGTTAGAAAACGGAAATTTAAATTAAAATTTAAAATTATGAATATTTTAGTTACAGGTGCATGTGGATTTATTGGATCTCACTTAGTAGAAAGACTCGTTAAAAAAGGTTTTAATGTAAGTGCGTTAACATTTTATAATTCAAGGGGCTCTAACGGGTGGGTTGATAATTTAGATAAAAAAGTTGTAAAAGACTTAAATATAATTACAGGAGATATAAGAGATCAAGATTTTATCACAAATCATACAAAAAAAATTGATACAATAATGCATTTGGCCGCTTTAATAGGTATCCCTTATTCATATCACGCACCAAAGAGTTATATAGATACAAATATTACCGGTACCTACAATATTTTAAACGCAGCAAAAATTAATAACGTTTCAAAAACTATTATTACATCTACAAGTGAAGTTTATGGAACAGCTCAATCTATTCCTATAAGAGAAAGTCATTCATTAAACGCTCAATCACCTTACGCGGCAAGTAAAATTGCTGCAGACCAATTAGCTCTGTCTTTTTATCGATCTTTTAATCTTCCTATAACTATAATTAGACCATTTAATACTTTTGGCCCCAGACAATCAGCTCGAGCAATCATTCCAACAATTATTACCCAAATATTAAGTAATAATCGTAAAATTAGATTAGGAAATTTGTCACCAACTAGAGATTTTACTTTTATAGAAGACACTGTTGAAAGTTTTACTAAAGTTTTAAACAAAGACCAACTTGCCGGAGAAATAATTAATATTGGAAATAATTTTGAAATTTCAATAAAAGAAATAATAAAAATTATGAAACAGGATTTTGGTTTTGATTTCAATGTCGTTCTAGATAAAAAAAGGGTAAGGGTAAAAAAAAGTGAGGTTTTCAGACTTATTGGAAGCAATAATAAAGCTAAAAAAATGCTAAGTTGGAAACCGAAATATTCAGGAGTAAAAGGTTTTAAAAGAGGACTCAAGAAGACAATTGAATGGTTTAGCAACCCTAAAAATTTGAAATATTATAAGTCTAATTTTTACTCAATTTAGGATATATGCAAAAATCTTCAGCAAAATTGATATATAATCTAATAAAAAAAACTATCGGTAGGGGCATCCATCATTTGCATGAACCACTTTTTTCTCAATCAGAAATAAAACTTACCAGCGAGACAATCAAAAAAAATTACGTTTCAAGCGTTGGAATTTATAGTAAAAAATTTGAAGATAAAATTAAAAAACTTACAAAAGCAAAATACGTAATAGCTGTTATAAATGGTACACAGGCATTATTTATTTCAATGCAAGCTCTTGGTATTAAAAAAGATCAAGAAGTTTTGGTCCCTTCGTTAACTTTTGTAGGAACAGTAAATGCTATCTGTTATACGGGTGCGGAACCTCATTTTGTTGACTCAAATATAAAAGATCTAGGGATAGATTTTAAAAAATTAGAAATTTATTTAAATAAAATAAGCAAAATTAAAAATAATAGATGTATAAATAAAAAAACTGGTAAAATTATTAGCGGTATAATCCCAGTTCATATTTTTGGACATGCTTGCGATGTAGAGAGTTTAGCTAGAATAGCAAAAAAATTTAGACTTAAAATAATAGAAGACGCAGCAGAGGCGGTTGGTAGCTTTTATAAAAAAAAACATCTAGGTACATTTGGTGACGTAGGTTGCTTAAGTTTTAATGGAAATAAGATAATTACTACGGGCGGTGGCGGTGCAGTAATAACAAATAAAAAAAATATAGCAAAAAAAATTAATCATCTAACTAATACTGCTAAAATTTATCACAAATGGGAATATATTCACGATGATATAGGCTATAATTTTAGATTACCAAGTCTAAACGCAGCTCTAGGGCTAGCTCAAATTGAAAAATTAAATACTTTTTTAAACGCAAAAAGAAAATTATTTCAAAAATACTCAAAAAATTTAGGTAAATTAGCAGGAGTTAGTATTTTCAAGGAAGGTAAAAATATGAAAAGCAATTATTGGCTTCAAACTCTTATTCTAGATAAAAAAAATAAATACCTTAAAAACCAAATACTTAATTATTGTTACAAAAAAAAAATATATTTAAGGCCTGTTTGGAAATTAATTTCAACTTTGAAGCCTTATAAAAAAAATCAAAAAATGGATTTAGCAGGAGCAAGGGATATTATAGATCGTGCGATAAATCTACCAAGTAGCCAAAGAATTATTATTAAAAAATGATAAAAATTAAAAAAAAAATCATCTTAATTGGAGCTGGTGGACACGGAGTGTCATCTGCAGATGTAATAAAAAAAGAAAAAAAATTCCAGATATTTGGGTTTGTAGATAAAAAAAAAAATAAATACTTAAATAAATATAAAATTATAGGTAATGATAAAGATTTACCTAAAATAAGAAAAACTATAAAAAATGCACTTATAACAGTTGGTCAAATTCAAAACTTATTTTTAAGAGAAAAAATTTTTAAAAAACTAATTAAGCTTAAATTTAATTTTCCAGTAATAGTTTCGCCATTAGCTTATATATCAAATGACGCTATTATTGGAGACGGTTCGATTATAATGCATAGAGCGGTTGTAAATTCAAAAGCAAAAATTGGAAGAAATTGCATTATCAATACGGGAGCTATAATTGAGCATGATGTAAAAATTGGTGATAATTGTCATATTTCAACTGGTTCTATAATAAATGGCGGAGCGATTATAAAAAACAATTCTTTTATTGGAAGTGGTGCAATAATTAAACAAAAAATATTAATAGGGAAAGCATGTGTAGTAAATGCAAAAAAATTCATTGATAAAAATTTAAAAGACAAATCAAAAATATTGTGATGAAAAAAACAATTATAATAGCTGAGGCAGGTGTAAATCATAATGGAAATATTAATTTAGCCCTTAAGCTCGTAGATAAAGCTGCAGAGGCAAAAGCTGATTATGTAAAGTTTCAATCATATTATACTGAAGATCTAGTCCAAAAAAAACTTGGTCTGGCCAATTATCAAAAAAAAAAATACAAATAAATTATATACACAATATAATATGCTTAAAAAATTCGAACTTTCTTATTTAGATCATCTTAAACTTATTGATAGGTGTAAAAAAAAAAAGATAAGATTCTTATCAAGCCCTTTTGATTTAAAAAGTATAGATTTATTAAAAAAACTCAAACTTAACCTTATTAAAATTCCTTCAGGAGAAATAACTAATATTCCTTATCTTCGTAAACTTGGAGCACTTAAAAAAAAAATTATATTATCTACAGGGATGTCGAATATAAATGAAATTAAAAAAGCAATTAAAATTTTAGTTTACGCAGGAACGAAAAAAAAAAATCTTTTTCTATTGCACTGTAGCTCTGAATACCCTGCGGAAAAAAAAAACCTTAATCTATTGTCTATCCCCTATATGAAAAAAAAATTAGGTGTAAATTTAGGATATTCAGATCATAGTTTAGGCCTTAACGCATCTTTAACAGCAGTAGCTTTAGGTGCAAAAGTAATTGAAAAACATTTCACTTTAAACAAAAATTTAAAAGGACCAGATCAAAAATCTAGTTTATCTCCAGACGAACTAATAAGCCTAGTTAAAGAGATTAGAAATGTAGAAGTCTCTTTAGGAAAAAACAAAAAAGAACCATTTAAAGCTGAATTAAAAAACTTGAAATATATAAGAAAATTTATTGTAGCTAAAAGATCGATTAAGAAAGGACAAAAATTTTCTGAAAAAAATATTACGACAAAAAGATCAATAGTTGGGGTACCTTCATCTAAATGGGACTCTGTAATAGGAAAAAAAGCGAAAAAAAATTTTTTTTATAATGAGAATATCAAAATCTAAAAAAATATGTGTTGTCACTGGTTCAAGAGCCGAATACGGTTTACTAAAAAATTTCTTATTTTTAGCAAAAGAAGAAAAATCTTTTAGATTGCAATTAGTTGTTACAGGCTCCCACTTGTCTAAAAAACATGGATTTACCATTAGGAGTATAACTAGAGATAAATTAAATGTTAATAATAAAATTGATCTAAAATTATTAAAAGACGATGTGCCTTCAATAGCGAATTCAATGTCATACGGTTTGACAAAATTTGTTAAAATTTTTGAAAAAAATAAACCAAATATTATAATCTTATTAGGTGATAGGTACGAAATTTTTACGGCTAGTGTTGCAGCTACTTTATGCAGAATTCCTATTGGACACATACATGGAGGGGAGATTACAAAATCACTTGTTGATGAAGCTTTTAGACACTCAATTACGAAAATGTCTCATCTGCATTTTACTGCAACCGAAGATTACAAAAAAAGAGTTATACAAATGGGAGAAGCATCAAAAAATGTTTATTGTGTTGGTGGATTAGGTGTAGATAACATTAAATCGACTAAGCTTCTTAGTAAATCAGATTTAGAAAAAGAGTTAAGTATAAAATTTTTAAAAAAACTTATTTTAGTAACCTACCATCCTGAAACATTAAAAAAGAAATCATCATTAAAAAATTTAAAAAGTTTATTTAGCGCTTTAAAAACTATGAAAAACACAACAATATTATTTACAATGCCTAACTCAGATATTGACTCAATAAACGTTTATGATTCAATTTTAAAATTTATTAATAAAAGAAAAAATTGCTATTTATTTAAGTCTCTTGGACAAAAAAAATATTATTCATGTTGTAAATATTCAGATTTTATGATTGGAAACTCATCCAGCGGATTACTAGAAATGCCGACATTTAAAAAATTTGCAATTAATATCGGTGACAGGCAATCAGGAAGACAAAAAGCAAAATCTATAATAGACTGCGAGCCAAAGGCCAAAAATATTATAAAGGCAATAAATTTTGCACTTAATTCAGCCAACAAAAGAAAATTAATAAATGTTAAAAATCCTTATGGCACAGGAGGAGCGTCTAAGAAAATTATTAAAATTTTGAAGTTCAAAAATTTAAATAACTTAATTTTAAAAGATTTTTTTAATATAAAATTTAGATGAAAATATTATTTATAGGAACAGTGTTATTTTCAAAAAATATTTTAGACGAAATTATTAGGTCTAAAAATGAAGTTGTTGGTGTAGTAGGAAAAAAAAAAATCGGGTTTTAATTCTGACTATTACGATATTGTCAAATATTCTAAATTAAAAAAAATTGACTCTGTTTACACTAATAACATTAATTCCTCTAAAATTATTAAATGGATAAAAAGAAAAAGACCAGATATCATATTCTGTATAGGATGGAGTCAATTATTAAAGAAACCAGTTTTGAAACTTCCACATAAAGGAGTGATTGGTTATCATCCCAGTGATTTACCAAAAAATAGAGGGAGACATCCAATCATTTGGAGTTTAGTTTTAGGTTTACACAAAATTGGTTCATGTTTCTTTTATATGAACCAAAAAGCTGATGCAGGTAGAATTATCTCAAAAAAAATCTTTAAAATTAAAAAAAAATTTGACTCAAACTTAGTTTATAAAAAATTAATAACAATTGGAATTATTCAAATTAAAGAAATATTGTTAAAACTAAAAAATAATAAACTTAAGCCTTTACCTCAAAAAAATTATCATAGTAATAGTTGGAGAAAAAGAACAGAAATTGATGGTAAAATAGATTGGAGAATGAGCGCGGATAATATTTGTAATTTAGTAAAAGCATTAACAAAACCATATCCTGGTGCATATTTTCTTTTAAATAAAAAAAAAATTATAGTATGGAAATCTAAAGTAATAAGCTTAAAAACAAAGAATATAGAACCAGGTAAAATTATTAAATCGAGCAAAGACGTAATAATTAAATGTGGAGACGATGCATTAAAGCTTGCCTCATTTCATCCTAAAATTAACTTTAAAAGGATAAAATATTTATGAAATCCCTAGTAATATCACCCCACCCTGATGATGAAGTTTTAGGAGCTGGTGGAACATTATTTAAAAGAAAAAAAAATAAGACAAATAATATTTTATATTGGATAATTGTAACTAAACTAAAACCAGGTACATCAAAAAAAAAAATTTTAAGTAGGACCAATGAAATAAAAAAAATAACTAAGCTTTTTGGTTTTAAAGAGGTTTTTCAACTAAATTTCATAACAACTGAATTAAATAGTTCCTCGAAAAAAAAATTGATATCAAATTTTTCCGATATTTTTAACAAAACAAAACCAGATGAATTATTTGTGCCTCATTTTTCAGATGTTCACTCTGATCACAAAATAGTTTCTGAGGTTATTTCTTCTTCAACAAAAAATTTTAGATACCCTTTTATCAAAAAAATTTTAGCTTACGAGGTTCTCTCTGAGACAGATTATAATTTAAATAGAAGAAAAATTTTCTTTCCAAATTACTATGAAGACATATCTAAATTTCTTTCTAAAAAAAAAAATGCTATGAAAATTTATAAATCTGAAATAAAAAAATTCCCTTTTCCAAGAAGTTTAAAAGCAATGGACGCTCTTGCAAAGCTTAGAGGATCACAAATCGGAAAGAATGCTGCAGAAAGTTTCGAAATTTTAAGAGAAATAAATTAATCAATGATATATTTAGGGATATATGTGGGACACAATGCTAGTGCAGCATTGATGCATGAAGGTAGAATTATTTTTGCATTACAAGAAGAAAGATTTACAAATATAAAAAACTTTTATGGATATCCTGCAAAATCAATAGATCATTGTTTAAAATACGCAAAAAGTAAAAAAGTAAAAATAGATATAGCTGCATTCGCTACTATAAATAATCCTATATTTTTTTGGAAATATAGGATTAATAATTTTTTTAGTATTTCAGATTATGAGAAATATTACTCAGTTTCGCTTAATAACAATAAAGCTATTTCTTTTGTAAAAAATCATAAAAGAAGTAAAGATAATATGGGTTTTTATTTACCGTACAACAAAGTAAATAAAAAAAATTATTTTAATGCAAAATTTGCCAGAGAAATGCTCAAGACTCATTTAAAAAAACAAGCAAAAGAAACTATTAAAAAAATAATATTTTTAGATCATCACACTTGTCATGCATATTATTCATATTACAGTTCTAAAAACAGAAAAGATAAAAGTTGTATAGTTTCAATAGACTCATACGGCGACGAAGCAAATCAAAGTATCTGGATTGCCAATAAAGGTAAATTAAAATTAGTTGCAAAAACAAATCAATTTGAAATAGCAAGAATATACAAATTTATTACTTTAATTCTAGGAATGAAACCTGACGAACATGAATTTAAAGTAATGGGGTTATCAGCTTATTCTAAAAAAAAATATATTATAGACGTCTATAATAAAGTCTTTAAAAATATCCAAAAATTTGACGGTGTTAAAATAATTCATAAGCATAGACCAAAAAATTTATATAAATTTTTAAAAGAGGCTTCAAAAAATGTTCGTTTTGATAATTTAGCAGGAGGACTACAGTATTTCGTCGAGAAAATAATAGAGGATCTTTTAATAAGGATTTATAAAAAATACAAAATAAGAAATTATTATTTTTCAGGTGGTGTAGCTATGAATGTTAAAATGTACAATAACTTAGGAAAGTTAAAATTTGTTAATTTCTTATACTCCCCGCCATCTGGAAGTGATGAAAGTATATCTATTGGTGCATGCTATTATTTATCCAAAAATATAAAAACGCTCCCACTTAATAACATTTATTTAGGAAAAAATTTGTTAAATAAAAATGAAAAATTGAATTTAAATTTGTTAAAAAAAAATTTTTCTAAAAATAATTTTCAAATAATTAACAACTTTAGCCATGAACACCTAGCTAAATTGCTTGCAAAAAATAAAGTAATAGCAGTAGCTCGTGATAGAGAGGAGTTTGGTGCAAGAGCTTTAGGTAATAGAAGTATAATTGCCAACCCATCAAACTATGATGTAGTACAAAAAATAAATGAAAGTATCAAAAACAGGGATTTTTGGATGCCATTCGCATTAACAATATTAAAAGAAAATCACAAAAAGTATATTAAAAATAAAAAAAATTTTGAATGTAGTTACATGACGATGTCATTTGATACAACTAAAAATAACTATCACAAAATTAAAGCTGGCTGTCATCCATATGATAGAACTGTGAGACCCCAAATATTAGAAAAATCTACTAATCCAAAATACTATTCTATTATAAAACATTTTTTAAAAAAAACAGGAATTCCAGCGCTACTCAACACTAGCTTAAATCTTCATGGAAGTCCTATGGCATCAAGCCTGCAGCAAGTAATTTATACTTTTAAAAATTCAGATCTAAATTATCTATACATAAATGATAACTATCTTATTAAAAAAAAGTAAGTTTTTTCTATGAACAAATTTTTTAGAATATTTATCATTAAAAATTTTAGAAAATTAATTAATTTTTAATTTCAGAAATATAAAATAAAAGGCTAAAATTGAAAAAAATACTAATCCATCTATTTCCATTTAAATTCATTGAACATGACTATAAAATTAGGGAGTTCGCAGAGTTAGAAAAAAAATTTAAAGTTACGGTCGTTATTCATGATTTATCAGAAGTCTTGTTTCCAAAATCAGGTTATATAAAAGCAAAAAATTTTAAAAATTCAATTAAGTTTAAATCTTTAGGAGAGTGGATTAAATATTTAGATAAATTAAAAAATAAAAATGTAGTTTTTCTAAATGAATTAAATTTGGACTCGTTTAAATCTTTAATTATTCATTACTATTTAAAAAAAAATAATTTTACTATTTTTTTAAATTCCAGTCCTGGAACACCTGATGACTCTTATTTTTTTTCAAAAAATTTAAATTTTGAAGTAATTAAGATAAAATTCATAAGAGTTTGTAAAAATCCTTACCTTCTTTTTTATTTTTTTAAAAAAAAACTTTTGACTTATATTCTCTCTTTTTTCGTATTCAATAAAATTATATTGTTCATAGTAGGAAATAAGTCTAAAAATTTACCTTTATTTCATTCTTTTTATAGAGCTAAAAAAAAAAAGATTGTTAGATCTCACTTCAGAGATTATTCAAACTTTTTAAATCATAAGAAAAATTATTTGTCAAAAAAAAGTAAGCCAATCATTTTTATAGATTCGCCCTTTCCTTATTTTAAGGGTGAAGAGCCATTTCTTTTTAAACAAAAAGATGAAATTGATATAGCAAAGTGGTATGAAGATTATAATTTATTTTTTGATAAGTTAGAAAATTATTTTTCTACAAAAGTAATTATTGTTCCACACCCTAAAAACAAAGGTGTAACGAATCCTTTTTTAAAAAAAAGATCTGTAGACCATAGAAAAGACGCCATATTGCAATTGACATCTTGCTCTCTCTTTTTTCTCTGTGGAATGTATGTTTCTACAGCGATTTCTTTTCCCGTCTCAGCCTATAAACCAATTTTTTTTCTAAATTCAGAACAAGAGAGGATTCTCTATCCGAGGCAAGTAAAAATTGAAAAAGAGTCTGCCAAAATTATTGGTAGCAGTCTATTAGATGTCAATAATTTTAAAAAAAAAGATATTTTAAAAAATATGAAAGTTAAAAAAAAATTGTACGATAATTACAAATACACATATCTAACATCAAAAAAAATTTTAAAAAAACCTAATCATATTATTTTAGGGGAGCTGATATAATCATTCAAGAGCATGAAAAAACCAATCCGAATTATACCCTTACTTGAAATCAAAAATGGTTTGTTGATTAAGGGAATTAATTTTGAAGGATACAGAGTTCTTGGAAAAGCTAGGGATTTTGCGAAATTATACTTCTCTCAAGGTGCAGACGAAATATGTTATCAAGATAGTGTAGCAACACTTTTTGGCACGAATAATTTAGTTAAATTTGTAAGTGAGTCTGCAAAAAATGTTTTCGTACCATTGTCAGTTGGTGGAGGAATAAGAAGCATTGAGGATGCGAGCTCAATGTTTAAAGCTGGAGCGGATAAAATCATTGTTAATTCTGCAGCAATCAATGATATTAAATTTTTAAAAAAAGCAGCTAAGATTTTTGGATCTTCGAACATAACACTCACAATACAAGCAATCAAAATAAATAATAAATACTTCATAAGTAAATCCAATGGTAGAGATCTTATAAAAATTGATCCAGTACATTGGGCAAAAAAAGTAGAAGATTTTGGAGCTGGTGAAATAATAATTACTGCAGTATGTAATGAAGGTGTACAAAAAGGTTTTGATATACCTTTAACAAAAAAAATTGTTGAAAAAGTATCCATACCAGTTATAGCCCACGGTGGAGCTGGAAATATAAAACATATTTATGATGTCATAAGATTTACAAATGTAAGTGGTGTGGCAATATCTTCGATGTTACACTACGAATCTGCAAAATTTTTACCCCGGGTCAAAACAAAAATAGGAAATACAATTTACTTAGATAGCTTAAAGAAGACTCTAAAAGAAAACAACACAATTAAAAAAATTAAAAATTTTTTAAAAAAAAAAAATATATTAGTAAGAGATGAAAAATAAAAATTTATCAGTAGGAATTATCGATCTTAAATTTAATAATTTATTTAGTATCTATAAAGCTTGTATTCAATCTGGTTTCAAGACTTCAATTATCTCATCAAAACAAAAAAGTTTTAATTATGAAATTGTAATTATTCCGGGAGTAGGTGCATTTAAATCAGGAATGAATGTTATAAAAGAAAATAATTACGATGAAAAATTATTTAATTATTTATCAAAATCCAATTCTTTCATTTACGGAATATGTCTAGGAATGCAACTTCTTTTTGAGAATAGTCATGAATTTGGTTTAACCAAAGGACTAGGCTTTATTGAAGGAAATATATTAAAATTAAATAAAAAAAAATCGATGAAAACAAATATGGGATGGTGTCAAACAAAATTCGAGCATAAAGCCAACGAAAATAATTTTAGAAAATTCAACAATAAATATTTTTACTTTGTTCATTCTTATTATGCAAACCCAACTCATAATTCTCATATATTAGGAAAAACTTTACATGACGACTTCTCATTTGCCTCTGTAGTTAAAAAAAGGAATATTTTAGGAACTCAGTTTCATCCTGAAAAAAGTGGTAATTTAGGTATAAATTTTTTAAAAATTTTAAAAAAATACAAAAGTTAATATGAAATTAAAAACGATGTACGGACTTCCAGAAAAAGTTAGGTTTTGTAAAAAAAGCTTAACTTCCAATCAAACTCCTCAATCAACTCAAGAGTTTAGACACACTATAAACAGTAAGAAGAAAACACTATTTATAGATAAAAACGGTATCTCTGATCCTTGGAAGTATTCTAGAATAAAAAAAAGAATTAATTATAAGCAGAGAGAAAAAAAACTATTAAGACTTCTTGAAAAACATAGAGGGAAGGGGGAGTTTGACTGTGTTGTTCCTGGAAGCGGAGGTAAAGACAGTTGCTATGCAGCGCATGTATTAAAGTATAAATATGGAATGAATCCTCTCTTAGTTACGTGGTCGCCAAACTTATATACAGAATATGGATACCGAAACTTTAAGAACTGGGTTAGATCAGGACCCTTCACATGCATTTCATCAAAAAGAAATGAAAAATTATTAAAAACTTTAACAAAACTATCAATTGAGAATTTGTTACACCCTTTTCAACCATTTATTTCAGGACAAAAAGCCTTTCCGCCAAAAATAGCTGAAAAAATGAAAATTCCATTAGTTTTTTATGGAGAAAACGAGGCTGAATGGCATAACGCCATAGCAGAAAATAGAAGCTCTTTAAGGGATAAATCATTTCATGAATATAAGAATTTATCTGAAATTCGATTAGGTGGATTAAAAATAAATGAAATTATTAGAGATTATAATTTCAAAATTAAAGACTTCGAACCTTTTTTACCTCTCAAAGCTGAAAAATTAGAAAAATTTCCTATAGAAGTTCACTATTTAGGTTATTACCTAAAGTGGATACCACAAGAAACGTATTATTATGCAGTAGAAAATTGTAATTTTAGACCAAGACCATTCAGAACTGATGGAACTTACAATAAGTATAATAGTATCGATGATAAAATTGACGATATACACTATTTTACAACATTTATTAAATTTGGTATTGGAAGAACCACTTACGATGTGTGCCAAGAGTTGAGGAATGATCATTTAACAATAGAGGAAGGAAAAAAACTTATTAAAAAATATGACGGAGAGTTTCCAAAAACCTATTTTTCAGAAATAATGAAATACTATAATATTAAAGAAAATTATTTTGTAAAAAATTTAGATAAATTCAGATCACCACATTTATGGAAAAAAATTAAAAAGAAATGGTATTTAAGACATACTGTAAACAAAGATGGTACAGATGATTAAAAAAAATCTAAAAAAATATTTGGTCGATCATAATGCAAAGACTATTGACTCATTACGAAGAATAAACAAATTGGGAGGCCGATCCTTGATAGTCACGTCTGATAAAAAAATTTTAAAAGGAATATTAAGTAGCGCGGATTTAAGGAAAGCAATTTTAAATCATAATATAACCAATGAAAAAATTAGCAAAATTTATAATAAAAAACCTAGATTTATATTTTCTGATGAATTCCAAAAAAAATTAAAAAAAATTTCTGCTAATTTAAAAAAATTTAGTATTATTCCTATAATTGATCGAAAGACAAAAAAAATAACAAATATTCTTGATACAGAAAAGTTAAATATATTAAATTCTAAAAAAAAAAATAAAAAATTAAATACTAGTGTTGTTATAATGGCTGGAGGGAAAGGAACTAGATTAATGCCATACACATCTGTGCTCCCTAAACCTCTTTTACCAGTTAATAGCAAGCCAACAATAAATCATATTATTGATAGATTTATGCTTCATAGCGTAAAAAATTTCTTTGTGACACTTAATTACAAATCAAATATATTGAAAACATATTTGAAAGATTTGAGTAAAATTAATCCCTTGACAACAGTAGATGAAAAAAAACCATTAGGGACAGCAGGAAGTTTATTTTTAATAAAAAATAAAATAAAAAATGATTTTTTTTTAACTAATTGTGACACAATTATTAATTCAAATTATTATGATATTTTTAGACATCATAGATTAAAAAAAAATCATATAACTATTGTTGCAGCTACAAAAAAATTTAAAATTCCCTATGGAGTCTGCGAGTCAAAAGACAACAAATTTATTATGTATGAAAAACCTGAATTAAAACATAATGTAAATACAGGTTTTTACGTTATTTCAAAAAATTGTTTGAAAGTTTTAAAAAAGCGGGAGCGTATAGATTTTAATGAATTTTTAATAAGGTGTAAAAAAAATAAGATGAGAATTGGAATTTTTAAAATAAAAGAAACAAATTGGATAGATGTCGGTCAAATGAAAGAGTATAAAAATAACTTTAATAAAAACATTTAATTTAATTTTTGAAAAAAAAACTTTTAATATTCGGTTTTGGCTCAATCGGAGTAAGGCACGCGAATTTACTTTTTAAAATAGGTAAAATTTCAAGTGTTTTGTTTTTTTCCAAAAGAAAGAATGTTTCATTTAAAACAACAACCAGTATAAAAGAAATTACAGCTTTTAATCCAGATTATATACTGGTTTGTTCGGAAACACATAAACATTTTCAACATCTAAGATTAATTGAAAAAAAATTTAAAAATAAGATTGTGTTAGTAGAAAAACCACTATTTCATAAATTGATGAAATTTAGATTTGACAAAAACAAATATTTTGTAGGATATAATTTAAGATTCCATCCAGTAATTAAATTTTTAAAAAAAAAAATTAAAAAAAAAGAAATATTCTCGGTTTCAATTTTCTGTAACTCTTTTTTACCAAATTGGAGGAAAAACATAACTTATTTTAATTCTTACTCATCCTTTAAAAAAAAGGGTGGTGGCGTTCTTTTAGACTTAAGTCATGAAATAGATTATCTGCAATGGTTATTTGGTAAAGTAAATCTTATTGAATATAAAAAAATTAAAAAGATATCTAATTTAAAAATAAATTCTGAAGACTTAGCCCAAATAAATGGGAAAATTAATGATATAAATTTCTATTTAAATTTGACATATTTTTCTAGATTTCAAGAGAGACGGATTGTAATAGATGGAAAAAAAGAGACTATCGTGGGGGATTTAATAGAAAATAATATTAAAATTATAACAAATAAAAGTTTAAAAAAGATTGTATTTAAAAAAAAGAAAAATCAGACCTATGTTGAACAACATTTAGCAATATTTAAAAAACAATCAAAAAATCTTTGTGATCTTAAAACAGCAAATAATACTTTAAAATTAATAGATAAATTAAAATAGAACATGATTGTAACAGGAGCAGTTTTCGCTAGAGGAAACTCTAAAGGAATTAAAAATAAAAATCTCTTAAGATACAAAAAAAAAACTCTTTTAGGACAAGCTGTGTGTCAGGCTTATGCATCAAAGTTAATCAGAAAAGTATATATTTCTTCTGATAATCAAAAAATTATTAATGAGGGTAAAAAATACAAAGCAATTGTACCTTTCAAAAGACCTAAATCGCTTTCTACAGATAATGCTAAACATCTCGACGTTTGGAGACATTTGGTAAATTATTTTAAAAAAAGAAAAATAAAAACAGATTACATTGTTGATGTTCCAACTACTTCTCCATTAAGAAAAATATCAGATATAGACAAATGCATAAAGTTAGCAATAAGAAAAGATTTAGATATGGTTTTTACGATTACGAAGTCAAGCAAAAATCCTTACTTTAATATGTTGGAAAAGAGAGGAAAAAAATTTAAACGCATTAAAACTAATAGAAAAAAAATTTTTAGAAGGCAAGATGCGCCAGAATGTTTTGATTTGACAACAGTGTGTTATGTTTTCAAACCTAAGTATATATTAAAAACAAAAGACGTATTGTCTGGAAAAGTTGGATTTATTGAAATTCCAAAAGAAAGAGCTATCGATATAGATGATAAAATTGACTATAAGTTAGTATCAATTTTATCTAAAACTAAATGAATAAAAAAAAAATTATAGTAACTGGAGGATCTGGAATTATTGGTTTTGCTTTGACTAAAAGCCTATTGAGCCATGGGCACAAAGTAATATCAGTTGACACAAATACAAAAAAAATAAATACACTTAAACGTAATAATACTGATCTTATTGTTATAAAAGCTAATTTAAATAAAGAAAACGAAACGAAAAAATTCATGTCTTTTTGTATTAAGAAATTTAAAATAATAGATGCTCTTGTTCACTGCGCTTATCCAAGAACAAAAGATTGGGGAACAAAATTAGAAAAACTTAAACAAAAGAGCTTAAACGAAAACTTAATTAATCAATTAGGTTCAACGATTATTATAAGTAAAATTATAATTAATTATTTTCTAAAACAAAAATTTGGTAATTTAATCTTATTATCCTCCATAATGGGGTTAAATAATCCAAAATTTGAAACTTATAAAGGTACAAATATGTCAAGTCCTATTGAATATTCTGCAATAAAATCAGGAATAATTTCAATTACAAAGTATCTTGCAAAATATTACGCAAAAAATAATTTAAAAATTAATTGTGTTAGTCCTGGAGGTATAAAAAACAACCAACCAAATAAATTTATACAAAATTATAAAAAACAATGTAATATTAAAGGATTATTGAATTCTGATGATGTAGTAAACACAATAAATTTTTTATTATCAAAAAAATCAGATGCTATATCTGGCCAAAATATAGTTATTGACGATGGTTATTCATTATAATTCGAGTAAATAAAATGAAAGGCAAAAAAGTCTTAGTTGTTGGTGGCACAGGATTTCTCGGCTATCATTTAATCAAAAAATGCTTGAATTACAAAATGATAGTTACAAGTATCTCAAGAAAAAAACCAACAAAACTTTTTTGTATTAAAAATGTGAGTTACAAGATTTGTAACTTGAATAACATTAAAAAATTAGAAGAAATTATAAAAGATAATTTTGATTATGTTGTTAACCTAGGAGGAAATATTGATCATAATAATAAAAAAAAAACTTATGAAAGCCATTTTCTTGGAGTAAAAAATTTATATAAATCGTTAAAAACAAAAAAAATTAAAAAGTTTGTTCAGATAGGAAGCTCATCAGAATATGGTAAAACTTATGGAAAAGTAAAAGAGACAGATATTTGTAACCCTAAAATGATTTATGGTAGATCTAAGTTAAATTCCACAAAATTTTTAATAGATAAATTTAAGAAGAAAAATTTTCCGGTCGTCGTTTTAAGATTTTTTCAGATTTATGGGCCCTTTCAAAAAATAAATAGATTAATCCCCTACGTTATTTACTCTTCCCTTAAGAATAAAAAATTCCTTTGTTCAGATGGTAATCAATTCAGAGATTTTTTATTTGTTGATGATGCAATAAATTCCATTATAAAAAGTTTGAAATGTAAACAAAACGTTCTAGGTAAAATTTTTAACATTGGATACGGAAAGCCAATTAAAGTCAAAAATATAATTTTAATAATTAAAAAAATTATAAATAAAGGTAAACCAATTTTTGGATCAATAAATTTAAGAATTGATGAAAGTATGAAGTTATATCCAGAACTAAATAAGGCTAAAAATATATTAGCTTGGGAAAGCAAAATAAATTTAAATAAAGGGTTATTGAAAACAATAAATTTTTATAAAAAAAATATTATTTAAAATGAAAGTAATTATCTTAGCGGGAGGATTGGGAACAAGATTATATGAATATACAAATCAGATACCAAAACCAATGGTAAAGATTGCCGGTCATCCAATATTGATACATATTATGAATCACTACATAAAATATGGATTTAAAGAATTTATAATAGCTGCTGGTTATAAAAATAATATTATCAAAAATTATTTTAATAATTTTAGAAAAGATGGACTCCCATTTAACTGTAAGATAAGTAAAAAAAATTGCAAAGTTATTATTACTGATACAGGCAAGAATACTCTAACCGGAGGAAGACTTAAAAGATGTAAAAAGTTTTTTAGAAGTGATGAAAATTTTATGTTTACTTATGGCGATGGTTTGAGTGATATAAATTTAAAAAAATTATTGAAATTTCATATTAAATTTAAAAAACTTGTAACCGTAACTGCTGTAAGACCACCTGCAAGATTTGGCGAAATTAAAATAAAAAAAAATTTTGTAAATTCATTTAAAGAAAAACCACAAACATCTGAGGGTTGGATAAATGGCGGCTTTTTTGTAGCAAGCTATAAATTTTTTAACTATATAAAAAATGATAAGACGATTTTAGAAAAAAGTCCTTTAGAAAAAGCTTGTAAAAAAAAAAATTTGACAGCTTTTAAATTTAAAGGTTTTTGGAAATGCATGGATACATTGAGAGACAAGCAAGTATTAGAAGAAATATTAAAAAAAAGAAAAAAAAATTAAAATGAGAAAAAATTTTCTTAAAAAACACTTCAAAAACAAAAAAGTTTTAATTACTGGTCATACAGGTTTCAAGGGATCCTGGTTAACTTTATGGATGAATTATAATGGTGCGAATATTTTAGGAATCTCTGATAAAATTCCTACAAAACCTTCTCATTTTCAATTACTAGGATTAAAAAATAAAATGTTATCAAAAATGATGGATATTACAAATTTAAAAAATCTAAAAAAAATTTTCCTAAATTTTAATCCTGACTATGTCTTTCATTTAGCAGCACAATCGATAGTTAAAGTCTCATATGAAGATCCAATCAAAACATGGCAAACAAATGTAGCTGGAACTGTTAATGTATTAGAATGCCTTAGATTAGTAAAAAAAAAAACTACAGCAGTTTTTATAACAAGCGATAAAGCATATAAAAATTTAGAAATTAAAAGAGGATATAGAGAGAGTGATATTTTAAAAGGAGAAGATCCTTATGGTGCATCAAAATCGTCGGCAGATATAGCTATCAATTCTTATTTTCATTCGTATTTTAAAAAAAAAAATAGTAAAGTTTTAATTGCAACTGCTAGAGCAGGTAATGTAATAGGAGGCGGAGACTGGTCACCAAACAGAATTGTTACAGATTGTGTAAATTCTTGGGTTAAAAACGAAGACGTAATAATTAGAAGCCCAAAGTCAACTAGGCCATGGCAGCATGTTTTAGATGTAATTTATGGGTATATGAAATTAGCTGTTAAGTTAAAACATTCATCGAGATTAAATGGAGAAGCTTTTAATTTTGGTCCTGATAAAAATAATTTGAAAGTAATTGATGTGTTAAATAAAATGAAACTTTTTTGGCCTAAAATTGGATGGAAAATAAAAAAACAAAATAAGTTCAAAGAAAATAATCTTTTACATTTAAACAGTGACAAAGCAAAAAAAATTCTTAAGTGGTCTACGAGTTTAAATTTCAACAATTCTATAAAATTTACTGTTGAGTGGTATAAAAATTATTTAAATAAAAATACAAATATTTATAAATATTCTTTAAAGCAAATTTTAAATTATCAAAAAATAGTTAAAAAATAAAAATAATTTTTAATGTTAAAAAAAAACCCTTTAGTGAGTGTAATTATGAATTGTCATAACGGAGAAAAATACTTAGAACAAAGTGTGAGGAGCGTTATTGCACAATCTTATGATAATTGGGAACTTATTTTTTGGGACAATGTTTCAAAGGACAATAGTAAGAAAATAATTGATAGATTTTCTGATAAAAGAATAAAATATTTTAAATCTAGAAGTTTTTTAAAACTTTATGCATCAAGAAATTTAGCAATTCAAAAAGCTAATGGAAAATTTATTACTTTTCTTGATACCGATGACATGTGGCAAACAAATAAAATAGAAAAACAAATTGATTTTTTTTCACACAACAAAGATATTGAGATTGTTTACTCTAATTATTATATTTTTGATGAGGCTAAAAATAAAAAATATACTAAGTATAGAAATAAGCAAAGAAGCGGAATGATATTTGAAGATTTATTAAAAGATTATACTGTTGGGATTGGTACTGTTTGTTTAGATAAAAGCATATTTTTAAATTATTCGTTTAACAATAATTTTGATATTATAGGGGATTTTGATTTTTTTTTAAGATTGAGTGAAAAAAAGAAAATAGGATATATTCATGATTCATTAATTACCTATAGGCTGCATGACTCAAACCTTTCCAAAAAAAAATTAGCTTTACATGCGAACGAAATTCGGAGTTGGATAGAAAATAATGGAAATAAAGCTAAATATAAAAAAAATTTAACTAACTTAAAGGTTTATTTATTTAAACTAAAATTTAAAAATTTTTGCAATTTGTTTTTAAAATAATTGGGCATGTAGTTCAGTGGTAGAACGCTTCGTTGACATCGAAGAGGCCATAAGTTCAATTCTTATCATGCCCACCAAATTCAAGTATTATAAGTATAATTGTCTATTTACATAGTATTATAAAAATACTATAAGAATTTGCCTGGTAATTATTGCGAAGGGGCCACACCCGATCCCATTCCGAACTCGGAAGTTAAGTCCTTCAGCGCCGATGGTACTTTGTCTTAAGATATGGA
>MDTB01075926.1_pt1 | contig 19504 bp, 9 predicted proteins | sample 811161 | NCBI WGS metagenome assembly MDTB01 (sample SAMN05326650, study PRJNA326480) | marine metagenome | isolation source: seawater | place: Mediterranean Sea | collected 2009 | reverse complement strand
GCACGATCATACGATTCAGGTTTCGGATTTCCGTGCTTTGTATATTCTATCTTAAAAGCGGGCTCGTTGTCAAGCAAATGTTGTAAAACAACTTGTTTTGCTTTTTGTCCTCTCGGAACTTTAATGCCGGCGTGCTTGCGGGCTGACGTGGAGCCGATAAACTTAGGCTCCATCTCAAACATCTCATATACAAGCCACGAAACAATGCCATTAAAACGCGTAAGAGTTGATAAAGTTTTGGCTGATGATTTTCCGCCCATAAACATATGAAGAGATTGTTCAATGTAGACGTGATTAATCTTGTTCTCTGTATCTTGGTCGACTTCTATCCAGTGATTAGAGTCCCTATCATATTGATAGTTATCGAACAAGTTGAAAATTGCTTCTTTTATTCTTTCTGCTTTCTCAAATAAGTTTTTATATTTACGCAAGTCAACAGAGTCATAAAATACAATTTCACCTTCTGCTACAATGGCGAAGCCAGTAATACTTGTAGAAACATCGAGTCCGAGTATCATATTAATATTATACTATATATCTATTTTTAGTTTAAATGTCAAATCTTCATCTTCGCTTTTAAGTATCGGATTTGATAGCGTAGCAATTCCGAGAAGATTCTTATTTTTATCATATACTGCCACGCGCGAAATGTATACTTGTCTCTTGAAGTCAACTTTATAATCATCGAATGACGAACTAACAAAGTTTTTAATTTGTAGATCAGCTGGCTCTTCATAAATCTGCGAAGAAGTGTAAAAAGTTTTTGTACCAACACGCTTTAAATATGTTGGATTATTTGAATAATTAACTTCGCCTTTTTTAGCATGCGCGAACATGGTGACAACTTGTGTCTCAGTGGTGCCTTTAAAAGATATACTAAATGAGCTACTAACATACGATGCTCCTGCTGTGGCCTGACTTACTCCATCTTGCGCACCTGCAGCAAAATAAATCCACCTGGGTGGTACATTGCCGCCGCCGGCTACAAGTCTAGCTGTTTTATTATTAAGTGCCCAGGAGCCTGTTAATAAAACAAACCCTTCGTCATAAAGAGCGACACCAGCTATCGAACCAGAATTTGGATGACCTCGGGGAGCTACTTGAATTAGCTCTCCATTTTGACGAACATCTTGAAGCTCGCCTGCTAGCGAACCGGTAAAGTACCATTTTAAAGATAATGTACCAGGGCGAATTTGAGAGCCAAAAAATATACTAGGTACAGAAATTAAGTTAAGGGTTTGGGTATTTTTGTTTCCAAACGACGAGACAACCTTATAGTGCTCACTTTTCATAGCATAAAAATTCAAACTATTCTTAAGTGCAACAAAGTGTTTGTTATATGTTCCACCCGAAGCAGATGGGGTTGTTATATATTCTCTAGATATCGAGGCCGATAGCGGATATGAGCTAGTTAAAATGTCGCCATATCGAAATTCATTTGTCCAAGTTTGTAACCCAACTGTTTTAAAACTTGCGCCGGCGCTGTCTTTAGAAATCCATGGATAAATACGACCACGATCTGGAACGCTTGCTGTTCCTATAGAGCGACCGGTCGTGGCTAACGGTCTATCAATATTGTATTCATATAAGCTGACGAATCCAGGCGGAACATTTCGAACTTTTGTATGCCTGACTCCTACTTGATCAGGGATGTCGTTCCAATAAATTTTTGAATCATATATGAAAAACTCATTTTGGGGATACGCCCTCATCGTATTGATGAAGACGTCATTATCCTCAAACTTTTTGTAAGACATTTTTAATAATCCAAGCGAACTCGTATCGTAATATCGTTAGTAGGATCCTTTCGAATTGGCTCTGAAAGCTTAGCTACAGCCAGTAGTTCATTTTGGTCATTGTACAAGCCAACTGTGGTAATATACGCGACTGGATTATCAGTAGCGTTATTCTTGACTCGAATCTTACTTCCTGTAAGATATGTTGGATTCGAGCTATAGTTGAACATATTGTGCGGTACGCGACAGAAGTAAATCTTGGAGTTAATCTCGGTTGTATTATTGAACGAGATGTTTCCAACTCTGTGTCGGATAGCATCGCAGGCGGCGCTGATGGCAGAACTTGTTAGCGTTTGTGTGACAGATTTAAATCTGTTTTTTGCAAACGGCGATCTATAAAAGCGAACAGTCCTATTTAGAACGCCGGCTGGAGCATGTAGACCCGAGCCCGAAAACAGAGAAGCTGTCACAACAGCAATTCCTGCTTGGTAAAATATCGCCCCACAAGGTTTTGTTACGGCTACTGTGGTGGCTCGTCGACCCTTTCTTTCTCCAAAATCTTTACTACTATATAAGATTGACATATCTCCACCCAGCACACTTGTAACTCCACTGCCGTCAACGGAAGAAGACGCGTCAGTAACAGTAATTAATTTACGTGTCGGATCTTTAAAAGCGTTGTGCCAAGAACCAGTTCCAATAACCATACTGAAGCTACCCTTTTTCATCTGATCTTTAGTCAACAAACGCGAGAAGTTAAAGAAAAAGCATTCCCGCATTTTTCCTGTGCCATCTAGATTCAAATCTTTCTCAAAATATCTAACTTCTTTAGAGGGATCTGTGAGAGAGCCGGTGTACCCAAGTAAGGTTTGCGCAAATTGCGTATAGATATTAATTTTCTTAGCATTTTGAACACTTGTCGAAGCAGACAACTGGGATGTACCACAATATCCTACAGTAATATCGTAGATATGGTTCGCAGACGAACTTAAATACGGATAATCAAATACCGACTGAAACATTCCGTGAGTATAATTTTTGATATTAGTTTCTTTATAGGCGCCCGTTTGGTAAAACGAAATAGTTCCTGTAAGAGGAATTGCTTCGTGTAACAGGGTGCGAGTTGTAGTAATGTCACTAGCAACTAGTGGTTGGTAATTTTTTACTGCCATTTATAATCTCCAAATCTAGGCTTGACGGGTTAATCTTAATATTCTGAGTGGTAGCTGCATGGTCGCGCTGCTCTTATCTCCGGTGATATAAACCGTTGTATCAATGTAATCAAAAAAGTATGTTGAACCGCCCAAAACAGCGGTGTTGGTGGTTCCATATTGAGTGTATTCGCGGGCGGTTGTGCCGGCCATGGCGCTAGCAAGCGCTGAAGGCACTGAAAAATTAAGACCCCCTACGGTACCGCGTGGGCCTTTAATGGCCGAGAGGTCATTATCGTTGCCAGTTGTTGGCTCAGTAATTCCATTAGTAATTCCAACTACTGTATACGAAGAGTAATTATCTAATCCCGTGGCTCGGCCGGTTGTTGTCGTATAAGCTAGTGACAAATTTTCTTTAAGCTGGTTGTCACTAGTGTTTCTAAAATGATTATCAGAGCGCACGCCGCCGACTCGGGAAACAAATCTGCTATCAGCGTGAACCGTGAAGGTTGTATCGTCCATACCGTTAGCGACAATATAATCTGATCTATTTGTCTGATCAGCTGCTAATTCATAAGTATCTAATCCTGACTCAAAAACAACAAACGGTGTTGAATTATCTCCTTGGATCATTGAAGTCTCAAGTGCACTTACAGTAGTCTTAGCAGCATCGTAAGTTTCTTGATTAACCATAAGATACATCATATTAGTGTATCTTGAGGAGCTAATTTTTGTTTTTTCGTTTAACGCAAGGACTGGTAAATATAAAAGACTTGTGTCGGTGATCTTCAAAAGGCCATAATCAATATTAGAGTTGATTGCGGTAGTGGCCTCGAATATTGGTGTTTGCATAATTTCTAAATCATAATACGCTGAGCCTGAAGGGTGTGATAGATCATAAGTACCATATTGAATCTCATCATCCCCAAGAGCAAATTTTTTGATTACAGAAAAATTAGTATCTTCTGCCATCCTTTGTCTTCCAAGTTCTGTTAGGACCGCATCGAGTATGATGTCGCCTGAATTATCTAAAAAAGCCATTTATTTTTCCTCTCTTAACATAAATAGTTATTATTTCAATAAAGTATAGTTTAAGTGCCTGCGTATCTTAAAATTCTAATCGGTACTAATAAATTACTATTGCTAGACGTACCTTCAATATAGAGTGCGCTTTCTATATAATCAAATTTCAAAGACGAGCCGGCAAAAAGGGTTTGATTTATTTTACCAAATTTTTTATATCTAAAATCGCGAGTTCCGTTTGTATCGATAGTCAGTTCGTCTATAAGCTTAAGATTTAAAGCCGTAACGGTGCCTCTTGGTCCCCTAATCGCCGATAAATTTGTATCTTTTCCTAAACCACGACTGACTATCAAGTTATCTATCCCTATCGCAAAAAAAGATCCATAATATTCAATTTTTGGCGGCAATGAAACATCGACTACTTCTTTTAACGCTTGAAAGTTATGATGTAGATTACTAGCTTCATCGTTTTCAAAATAAGTTCCTTCTGGATCTAGTATCAAAAGTTTGTCGACCAATCTTTTATCACAATGTATTATAAAATATCTATCTAATAAATTGTAGTTTAATATATATCTCTCTCTCGATGTTTGGGTTCTCGGAATTTGTTCTGCCGGTGTGCTGGTGCTTCTAGAAACGCCAGGGGGCTCGATTCCCGATTCAAATACTAATTTGTTTTTATCGTATGTATTGTTTTCAAGAAATTGTTTTTTGTTTAAAATATTCTTTAATTTATTAGTTGTTTCTTGATTAACCGAAACATAATAAAATTGTGAATGAGGCGCTGTATTTTTTGTTGTTACTGAATCTTTGATCAGGTTGTTAATTTTAATCTGCGGGATATACCAGATATCATCACTGCCATAGTGCTCAAGACCGTGTATAATGGTAGCATTATTAGCGTTTAATGCTTCTAAAGTTGGTGTTGTTTTAAGTTTTGTGCCATCGTCATTATCAACATCAAAGAGCGTATAATCGATTTCATCATCTCCAAGACAAAAACCACTAATTTCGAACTTACCTTGTGCGAGGCGCCGGCGACCTACATCAGTAAGAATCGCATCTATTTTAATAGTGCCGGCATTGTTTAAGAATGACATGATATTCCTTGTAATTACATCTTATATTAATTTATAAGTTACATTTAAATCAATTTTTTTACCAGTTTTTTTAGATGTTAGTCTTATTTTGAATGTTTTATTAAAAATACCTTCGTCCAATCTGCCTACAGAAAGATTGCTTCTTTCTTCGTGCGCAGCATTATTAAAATCTACATCAGATGTGTTAAATAACAATTGATTAATATTTGGAGAAATGTGTATAACTTTTTTAAATTGTTCAGTAATTTGTTTTGCCATCTCTTTTTCAAGCTCATGTTCGCTCAATTCATTAAATACAGCATACAAATAGCCACCATCATCCACTAATTCTGCTTCTATTACATTTGTCGAGGGGCCATATGAATTATGAATGCTCATTGCACGTAAGATATAATAATACTTGGTATTGGTGTTTACTTCTTGTTCATATAAACAATTATTAATGTTGAATTGTTTCTCTTTTAGTCGCAATGATTTTGAGTTAAGTATGGTGCCTTCATTATAATCACTCAATGATGTTGGCTTTTTGATAGTTCTAAAAATTTCAATTTCATGGGGGCCCGATCTACAAGGAGTTTGTATATTTTCATCCTTACCGTCTAATAAATCATTGTATAACATATAACTTGCTTTATAGAGTTTGTCTCTTTCGGTTATAGGTTTTGGAAAAGGAGCCGGCGTAAATCCATTAAGTTCAGTAAACATACCAATTATTTTACTATTGTTCATCCTTTGAAATTTGTGGACATTTACTGACGGCAGCGGGTGATCTAAAATTCCTATAGATTTAGAATAAATAGGTATCTCTCTGACAACTATATAAGGCTCTACAGATATTTTAAAGTCAGCTAAATAATCGTCATAACTAGAAACTTGAGAGTCTGTAAAAAGCTCATTCTCTAAAACATTTTCTTCATAATATAGTGCCGGCGACATAATCCCGGTGCCAGGAGAATAAAATTCTAAGCAATTTACTTCTTCTGTAGCAGTAATTTCTTCAGAAGCTATTTTTCTACTAACTACCAGTTGTGTAACAGCATAGCGATATCCAGATGTTAGGCAGTAAGCATATACTGTATATTTATAACTGGACCCATATCGAACTTGCGTATCAAACATTTGGAGTGTATTTAAAGACGTAAAAAAGAAATCTTGTTGCTGACCTGTACTTTGATCAACTTTGTTAATGCGGTAGGCGATAACCTCATTGTGCTGATTTTCTTCGGTTTTATCTAAAATATCTTGTAATTTCAATTCAGACGTAGTGGAAAAATAAAAATTAGCATCCAAATATGATTTGACATTGTTTAATAGTTTTAGTGATGGTATTGAGCGCGAATAACGATATTTGGAGGTTGGGTTGATTATTTTTTCTCTTTCTTCGTGCTGGCCGGCAATAATATAAAAGTTATCAGGATAAGTCGCCTGACTGTCCGCAAGCGTATGCATAACCATAGAATAAAAATTAACTTCAGGCGTTTGAAGATCATTCGCGATAGATTGATTAATTAGAATATTATTTTCTTGTGTTACAAAATCACGCTTTAGCAGACCAAGTGAGTTATTTAAATATTGAGTATCTTCTACAAAATAATTTTTCATATAATCAAGCATAACATTTTCGTAGCCAGCATCTTCAATCATATCTCCAAATATTCCCCTACCATACGCAGGAATATTAATTTTTATCGTATAAGGAAATTTGTCCACTAACGATTCATGAGGGCCAAAAATTGCAGCTTGAGTTTTTGTATTGAAGTATAGATTTCTAGACATTTTAGAAATGTTTGCCATAGTAGAAGACGACAATTGAAAACCAAAAGAACTACTAAAGTATAATTTACTGTTATGAAGCCTGTCTATATATTTTCCTGTGGTCAAATCTAGATCAGCGCTTGTAATATCATATGTTGGAGGATAGTTTGTATAGATTGAATCAAAAATAGATTCCGGTAACACATTATTTTCGACTGTCACATAATTTGTAACTGATTCAGATTCCTCTAAACCAATATATTTAGATAAATAATAATAATAATTAGGAGTCTCAAGCATGCTGGACGCGGCTGTGCGAGATTCATACTCAGGTAAATAATAGTTATAGTCATAGCTGATTTGAGCGAGATTATAGCTACTTAGATTGTCATAATCGTTTCTTTTAATGTATAAAGGTGAATAAGGCACATCAATTTTAAAAGATGTATTTATAAAGGCGGCCATACTGGCGACACGACTTGCTTTGTCAAGCCAATCACTATCGTTCTCTATGTAATCTTTATTACCCACAAGTCTAATTGGCATTTCCAATAATGGTAAAGAAGTTCCAGAGCTGCTAATGATTGTCTGATCTATACCGCTTTTTACCGCGTATATTAAATTAGAATCCAATACATCGCCTTCAGAAGTTTCAACAACATTATCAGCCATAGAAAAAAAACTATAGTTAGATACTTCTCCTGTGGCGGTATCGGCTGTAACTTCCCAATAGCCGCCTAAAGCTGTGTTTAAATTAAAAGCACCAGAAACCATTCCACTATTAATATATGTATATTGCCTGCTTGTCATAACGTTAGTACCCTCCGCCTTCTCCACTTTCAGTGGTGGACGTACTTGAGCCTCCCCCAATAATTTGAGAGCGAAGATCATCGAAGATGGTATATATATTTATTGATAACGGGGTTGTTCTTGTGCGCTTATAAGTATGTCGTTTACCTATATAAGCATTCACAACTTCAGTTGCGATCGAATTGGCCTCTGATTCAATTTTTTCAACAAGCGAAGAGCCTGTTTGATATCCAAACCTATCCCTTAGTCCGCTTATCTCACTACTATCGTAATTTACAACGTAATAGTTGCCAATTTGATATTCCGATTCTGGCTCAGACATTGAAGTGATAGGATCTGTTAATCCATTATATCCAGCGGAGTAAAGCGTAATTACCTCGTTTGATTGATCAAATCGTGTATAATTATATGGATATGTTTCTACCATAATGCTCATTTGTTGATTTGAGATAGAATCTAAACTATTAACAACCTCATCCATAGAAGTATATAAAGTAACAACAGTTGATATTTCAGTAAAAAAACCATTACTATCTACAGACTCTAAGTTAGTTATATTACCGTATAGCCCATCGGCCGTTGAAAGAACTAATCCCGAATCACTGCCAAATTGGCCCGTTTTTCCACTAAGGAGCGCTTCAGCTGAATAAGTATATCGTGTTGTTCCCATTACTGAAACTGTCCTAAATTACCACCCATACTAGACAAATTTAATCTCAACATTGCATTAGATATATTAGAGCGATTGGTATAATATTTTATTTGTGTTTGATGTTTAATTTCCCGCTGTCTACTTCTAGAAACAGTTTCTTCAGAAATATTAAAAAAAGGATTTTTCGCATTTTTGAAATATGTGCTAGTTGGTATTTTTTTGTTCGCCAACTGTTTAAAAGCCTCCTCATCTATAATATTAGGATTTGTTGAAGTCATCAAATTTTCAGTTTTCAAAAAAGTGTACTCTCTGGATAAATTGTTGACTGTACTAATTCCTAAGATGCCTAGCATTTTTTCTGGAGTGGCGGGAGAATTGTCGGTATATCCTCCACTTTTGAGAATTTGAGTTCCATTTTGGGCCATAAATTCTTTTCCAGATGGCGCCACCAAAACGCCATTAATATATCTTTTACTAGTGTTTCTAGCTCGCCGGCGCATTGCGGCCGCGTTTGTAAAAGAACTTTTTTGAAAACTACTGGATGGCATGAATCTTTTCTCCGTTATCTATAAGTATAAAAAATTTTAAAATTTTATAAACCAGCATAATAAATCTCATCTTGTGCTCTGGCCGTAGCATATTGTTCATGAAGAGTATCTAATTTTTCTTGGTAACTTTGTTTAGATTCGTCGCTAGACGCGTTTTGAATATCGGTTTCAAGGTTACTGATTTCAGTGCTATATTTTTTGTCATCTTCTGAAGGCAATGACCTGGAGGCAATGAATCTGGCCATTTTTTCAATAGATTCATTGTCGTATGGCAGTATGCTAGCATTATCAGCTGTCAAAACGTCTTTATCTGGATCTATTTCGTTATAAGTTGCTACCAAATACAAATAAAAGCCGTAAACAACAACAGGATATTCAGCGTATAACTCTGTTACAATATTTATAAACGAACTTGGTAGCGATTCTGTTTCGAGCGATTTTTTATTTGTTGATTGAGAATTGGCTGTCTGTACCTGCGCTTCATTTGAAATCGAGGCCAATGTATTGTAAAACAATTGTTCAATTTCTCTTACATCTTCTCTGCGATTACTGTCTCTTACTGAACTAATAAACCATGCTATAGCAGCGGCGGCTATTAAGGCTACCGCAACCCATGCTAAAACAACAGCTGCTAAATATAAACCATAGGATGCCGCGACTAACGTAGCACCACCACCAGCAGCAGTTGTAATCGTTAATGTGCCAGCTGCGCCTGTGGCAGCTGCGGCGCCAAAACCAATACCCGCAACTCCAATTGCAGTACCAACTGAAATTGCTGACCATAACCCATAAGTCAAAAACGTTCCAACAATCATAGAAGCTACACCTACACTTACGCCGGCTATCAAAAGCTTGCTTTCCAGGCTTGCGCTAGCTTCTTCATCAGTCAGTCCAGCATAGGCTCCCGACTCAATAAAATTTTCAATCACAGGTTTAGCCAACATAACGCCTGCGGCGTCTACATCAAAAATCTTGTCAAACTCTTCCGCATCAGCAAAATTGCTTTCATGCCACGCTGTTCTTAGGCCAGCTTTTAATTCATTAAGTCTTTCTTTTGAAAAACTAAAAAATTCTTCCCACGTCTCGGTACTCAAACTGCTATACAAATCAGCAGTCAAATTTAAGAAATCTGGGGGACCTTCTTGGGACATATTGAAGTTGCCTTCAAATTTCAAATCTTCTGTATTTGAGTCTAAGGTTAATTGCTGTATCAAAGTATTGTACGTTGTTAGCAATTCATCAACTCTTCCTTTAAATAATTGTAAAAATTCTAAATGACCTGTCTCGGGAGCAATTTGATTACTAATAACAATGGAAGAATTGGTGATCTTCTGTCTTTGCGCAGCAAATTGTCCTGTTAATAAATCTGAATATATGTTAAACAATGTAGGGCCCTTGATCCATGGCGCATTAGGTAGATCGCCCCCGTATTTACTGTCCATAGCATCAATAAAAAATTTATTAAAAAAACCATCGATATTATTGTAGCTACAAAATTCATTAGCTTCTTCGAAATATGTATTAAAGCTGCCAGTCATATATTTGTTTAACGGGTCCACAATATCAGAAAGCATTTGTTTTGTATGATCTTTCACTGTAATTGTAAATTTAATATTATCCCAATCGCGGGGCGAGTCGGGATATGGACCAAAACTAGGCATGATGTCTTGAAACTGTATGGCCATCATGCGATAAGAATTTAAAATTTCATTACCAGGAAATACTACATTGCGGGGCATTAATTCAGGATAAATTTCTTGTTCGTAATATGTGAAAGACGGTTGCGCTAAGGTATATGTGCCGTCAGTACCTAAATAATACATGTAATCAAATGATGGATAGGTTGCCTGAACAGTGTCAAGAAAATGAGATTGCTTAGACAACACAATGGAATTATCTCTAGAATTATTTCGCGCCGTGGTAATGCTTGATAATTTAAAATATTGGTTAGTCGCTGACTTACCAAAATATTCTTCGTATGAATTGAGATTTACCACCTTAGAGGCGACACTTTGAGTTTTTAAAGCTTTTTCATAATCAAAAAAGAAATAACCATTTTCAATTAATGTATAATTATTTTCAAACTCATCTGGCTGGACTGTGCCGCCATAAACTTCAGTATCAAAGTGACCTATTCTTTCAATTTGAATAGCCCCTTCATTCACATAGATGTAATCCTTGTTTACATTATAAGCGCTTGATAAATCTTGCGGCTCCAAATATTCAGAAATTGTAAAGCTGCGATTATCTACTACTGTTGGTGTTATAACTAATTCTGGTCTAACACGCGTGCCTCTTGCGACTTGGCGATTTATCCTAGTAAGTGTCCTATTAAACTTTTGATACCATTTTCCCATGGGAGTGGTAGATGATTTGTCTAAATAAGTTTGCTTAAATAAATCTAATCTCGCCAATAGTTCTTCTGTGTCTCCATAAACGGCTATAATATATCTGTAGCCATCCAAAGCTGCTGAAAAGGCTTCATTTCGGTTATTAGCACTTAGGATTTCTTGATCACTTAAAGCTATCAAGCTCTCAATCATGCTAAATTTAGACATATTTTCAGAAAGCAAATAAAACGAACCATCAATTGTTTGAGTTATCTCTCCATTCGCTATATTGCCATTTTCAAATGTGTAAATAGTCGTTGGTGTCGTAGATAATGTTCCTTCTTCAAAAACCTTTTCGTGTGATACTTGTGAACACATTAAATTATAAAAATCCATTACACTAGTTGACGTTTTGGATGCGGCCACAAACTCATTACCAGAAGAAGTAGCGACATCTGACAAATCGAGTACTGATGAAAATCCAATCAACGACATATCAAAGCCTAGTTCGCCAGCTTTAAGAAAAATTTCATCGTCGCTAGTGCCAACTACTTTTTGTGGTGCGGGAAGTGTAAATTCGTGAGAATATACAACCACTTTTTGACCTGCAACGAATTCTTCCCCAGTAAAAGAAAAATCTTCAAATGTTAGTTGAGATAGTGATTTATGATCAGTTAGATAATACCCTGAGTTTTCAACATCTACAAATCTATCAAGCGCATAATTATCTTTAGTTAAATCGCACAGATAGTTCATTACACCTTTTGTTTGGTTAATTAATTCGAATGATCGACTTGTACCACTTCCAGAAATTTCTAAATCAGAATATTCATGAAAAGGACTAGCTTCGACTTTACTATCAAAAACTTGGCCAATATAAAAATATAAATCTGAAAAGGAATCAGTTACCATTTCAGCATCTTTATCTTCTGGCAACAATACATATATCATCACTTGTACAGTGATGTCACTATCATTTACTAATGCGCGCGCAATGTAAGGAATAGGAAAGCTATGGCCGGCCACAACTTGTAAATTTTGAGTTCCAATATCTGCTAACATATTTCAGGCTCCGTAACTACACCATAGATATCGTATTGCTCATCAAATGATCTGTCAATGTAGTTATCACAATCAAAATCTAAATCTATATAAAAAGATTTTTTATTAAATATATCTATAGAGCGACACACCACTGACGGATCAATCTGTTTATCTTTCTTAACATCAAAATAGTATGATACACTAGAAGACAATAAAGTTGAAGAAATAAAAGATAGATTATTTTGATCTAATGAATTCATATTACTTAAATATTCATCATCTATTGGACGTCCATCCAATCGGCCGTAGTCGTTAGCGAAGTATCTTCTTTTAAATAGGTCCCTTTTTTGCGCTACAGGCGAGCCAGCCTTACAATTTGAGCAGCGGGCAGCTATAGCCCCCGTTACTACTTCGAAAACTTCAATATCAAAATTGTCAACTAGAAGTTCTGTATTTAGCTCTTCTATATACACCACTAAATCATCTGTGATTAATTCTATCGACTTTCCGTCAGAGAATCCTTGCGTCACGGCTGCGGCGCGGCGGACGCTAGATGTAAAATTCGAAGCCATTCTTGAATTTTCTTGTATCTTTTTTCTATAATTTAAATGTATGTTAAGTTGTGGAATGTTTAATTCATTGACTTGATCTTTTTGAGATGTAGAATCAATTTTTCCGTTTAATACCACAACTTTCCATGCGGGTGCTACGTTAGTATCGCCTTCTAAATAAGCGTCACCAATAGCTTTATCAAATTTAAAAACATCGCGGCGGGGCTCTTCCATTACCGGTGTAATGTCTCTATCAAATACATAGCCAGCGCCCATGGCTCTAGAAGCTGTCTCAACTTCTTCAAACAAAACTTGGCTAGCCATATATGGTGTAGTTTTTTTAATTCTATCATTGATTTGATTAGAAGATTCGCTAATAAAAGCATAAGCGCCGTCATATAAAACGTTATCATCATAAAAAGCATAAAATTCAGGCTTAAACTGGCCCATAGACAACATATAGTGCCCATAAGAGGTTAGCTTAAAATCCATTACTTGTTCTTTTTTGTTTAAAAATTTCATTAGTATCTCTATAAATAAATATTGTCTATATAAAAATTAATTTAATAACTTGGATCTCCGCCGCCATCACTTTCGTCAGGAGAAGATGTTTGCATTTGATTCGATGTTATTAAGGGCCCAGCTGGAGCTTCTGTTATGCCTTTTGTCCAAGCGCTATATCTTTCATAAGTAATATTTGATAAATCAACGGCGCCTGCTTGCATTGCTGAGTTGTTATTGAAAAATTCGCCAACAAATCTCAACGGTTGTCTATCAAAATCTATTTGTTTTTCTTTCTCAAGCTCACCTCTTTCAACTAAAATATCATGATCTTCTCTAAATAAAACTTGAGCATCAATTTTTATTTTTTCCACAAGAGATAGATAGTCGTAAGGCCAATTATACATATAATTAAAAGTTGTACCTTCAACCGTCGTAGGTTGAGACAGCTGACCTGGGACTTCAGCATATTGAAATCTTTGTGGTATCATAGTGTTATAATAATCAGCTTGGGATCTCTGTTTAGCTTTAAATATCATCCATCGCAATGTTTGATTTTCAGTTAAGTTTTCTTCTGTGAGTAATTCAGTATTTACTAAAGCATGCGACACGGATGAAGCTTGTAGTGTTATTTTCTTAAACTCTCTAGGCGCCAAGTTTTGCCACATATAGCTTAAATCGTCTTTATCAAATGTATAGCTAAATTCAAAGATATACATAGAAATAGGATCAATAGCGGGGTTATTTACAAAATCTAACTCAGGCGGTAAAATGTATTTTTTCATTAATTCGGTTTGTCTTCTTATTGATTGACCTGCTGCTTCTAGAGAATCTCCCGCGGCTGTTCCATTTGACGACTCTATTGCCGCATCATAGCGAGCTTGCGGTATCGATATAAAGCTTTTAGCACTTTGCGCAGAGGGGGTCAACGACATCTGTTTAGTTGTTGAGGCTGGCGTGTAAGTTGTTTCTACGATATAAGGAACTGCTATAACCGCTTCATGTACCGTAAGGGTGTCTTTAAGCTGTCCCAACCGCTTACTATCGGAAGTATTAAATCCAACTAAATCAGCTAATGATAAAACTTTTTTATTCATTGTATCGCCATTTGTAGAAGCGTCCATTAGATTATAGGGGCTATCAACCCTATTAACCATATAATGCTCTTTTAACCAAACTTCTGGAATATCGTTAATTTCTAGGAAAACACCTTTTGATTCATCAGGCTCAAGAACTCCAAATTGGTGCCACATTCCACGAGGGATCTGAGGGCGTCCGAAGCCGGATAGCAGTGCGGGCCCGGTTAACAATGCTCCGGTTAAAGGTCTCACAGGCGACCGGTCGCCAAAATTCATATGAGGAGTTTCAAATTTCGCTTTCATAACCCATCGTTGACCTTCTTCCAAAAGTTCTCCTCGACCTTGATCAAGGGTGCCCCCGGTAGTAACTGGCCCAAATGGAGTAGAAAAGCTAGGTCCTTGAGGCGTAGTAGAGGCTAAAGATGTTGCCGTCTCGATACCAAATAAGTCAATGCTAGCTGAAATCTGCATTGAATTTTTGTTAATACCAAGGCCTCCATAAATTGCGTGAGATTGTTTTGCTGTATTGCCACTCTTGCCTACAGAATCATATATTAACGGAGTACCAGATGGGTAACTGCCGGTGGCGCTGTCTCCAAAATCATGAATACGAGTAGGATATCCAGCATCAAATCTCCAATATACAGCCTTGGTCTCAGCCATAATTTGATCCAAAGTATATATTGGACTTTGGGTGGGAGAATTAGTTGCTTTTGTGGGAGTAAATATTAAATCAACCCAAGCCTCGCCATCATAATACGGCGGAGTATAAGCTGGGTTGTACCCTGTAAAACTATCGTAAATAGTACTATCTTTATACCAACCTATAGCGTTAGAGCTATCAACATAAGGAGTGGTCACCCCTTGTACTCTGCCGATACCGGCGATCGGGGGTCCAAACGCGCTCGGCCTACTATACAAAGTGAAGTTTTCTTTATAATTTGGCGCCCTTTTGGGATTTTGAGGAATTGGTATAGCTGCTATTATACTAATATCCGGAATGCCAGTGTTGCCATCAGTTTTTAATGCGCGCATACCACCTTTTGTAAAAGGCGATACTGAGCCCAGGCCGGCGTTTGAGGACCCGGATTCATAAGAATAATCCCTTTCACCATCCATGCTGCGGCGCAGTTTTACACGAGCCATGTAAGTTTTGTTAGGGTCAACGGCTCGTTCTGTGTATACTTGCGACTTAAGACTACTAAAATCTGAACCCTGTAGATAAAAATTAGCTACTTCACCACAGAAGTTTCTTGCCATCATTGTGTAAAGACGACTACCTTCAGCGCTAAACTGAAACAAGGCGCCGCTCACTGAACATGATGGATGTGAGTCCATATCCATAAATGTAATGTTATCAATATATTTTTTAGGATCAATGATTGTTCTGAAATCAAGTCTTTTGTCCCAGAAAGAACTAGACGGCTGCATTCCATATGTGGTGTCGCCGGCTTGTGTCATAGCATGGTTATCTTTTCTCACAGCAGTTGTAGCGCCATATTTTGTTCTAAGGGCTTTTCTAAAATCTGTAACGATTGGCCAGTCTACAGCCATGCCAGACTTAATAGAATTAAATAAAATTCCAGGAGCAAATAATGGTTGATAAAGTGCTTTAAATATAGAACCCGATACTCCTTGACGGTATCCTTGATTGCCCCACGGAGCAGATCCGCTGTATGGCGGCAATGTTTGCTGGCCACCTGAAGATGACAGGGCCAGACCATAAGAATTATAAAACTGTTTAGTTAAGTCTACAGTTCTTTGTGCTGGATAGAAACTCTTATATGGATTAAATCTAACAACACCACTACAAACTAGCCTTATTTCTTTAGCTTTTAAGATTGTATCATTTTCTATTCTTAAGAATTCTTTCAAAAACTCCGAATTAGAGTAATCAATATAAAATCTTTCTTGTGAGCTACTAATTTTAGTTTCCGGAATACTTAACATATCAAAATCATTACTTTGATCTATTCCAGTATCAACATAAGTGGCAACATGATCACTAATTCTATATTCAGGGACAACCGAAAACTCTTTTGCGTTGCTAACTTTTTTAATTAAATAATTAAAATCATCATACGAATTAAACCATGGTGCGCTTCGATGTGTTTCAAATTTATAATTAGATGGATCTTGAGCAGCTCTGATACCAGAAAATATTTTAGGCCTGACGATACCAGCAAGACGAGGAGCATCCCAATAAGCCTCCCCAGCAAAAACATCCATCTGATTAGTGCCCCCAGGCTTAAATGGGTTACCTCTATTTTCCGAACCTGTAGCAATAATTCTAATTCCTGTATTTGAGGCTACGGACTGACGTGTGCTAATGGTGTGCTTGCGGGAATATAAAGCGCCTGCAGTCAATATGCCGCCTTGCTCAAAATCGTTGAGTGTACCTTTATGTGTACCGCCATATGATCTAAAATATTGCGAATAGGTATTTTGAAGTTCTCCGGAGCCTGATTGATTATCTCTAATACGATTAGCGGCTAATTTAAGTAATCTCTTCCCATATGGGCTGTCAGGGATACCTGAACCAGAAACAGTTACAGGCCATGTTATTTTTACAGGGCCCACACGAGTAGTAAAATCACTCGGAGCATCCAGGATCCAGCAACTTTGAGAAACTTGAATATCTTGACTATTTTTAAATGTGTTTCCTTCTTTAATTCTATTTTCTTGATTGTTTTTCCAATAATGATTATTGTATCCAATTTTGTTGCGCGATTGAGAAAGAAACTCATTTCTTTGTGATGGAAAAATGTTTTCTGTGTACAAAACCCAATCCAAATCAAATTCTGGCAATGTGCCAATTTTCAATAACTGTTCACCTGGGCTTGTTATGTTTGAATAATCTATACTGAACTGATCTTCAAATTTATCTAAATTAAAATAAACATAATAATTGCTAAAATCTGCCTTATAAATTTGTAATATGTTGACTGTTGAAAAATCATATGGAGAACTCATAGTCATGCTAGGATCTTCTAAAGCAACCGTTAAAGGGCGGCCTCTCATTGAAACGGGAGGCATTTCAAATTGTGCGTGAGTATCAAATGAACCAGTATGGGATCTGAAAACTACTTGATTTTTTCTTCTGTAGTATCTTAATAACTTGTTGTTGTTCATACGCAAAGGCGCAAATGAAGGATATCCATAAGGGCCCTGACGATTTAACGTTATAGCATTCAACATTGAAGCTCTTCCGAATGAATTTATGGCACCAATAAAGCTAGCTGTGTTAATAAATTTGCCATTTCTGTTGCCTGTAGATGAACTTAAAAGACGGTCGCTTGGAAAAATCTTGTCAAATGTATTTAAATTCAATCCTACAAAGTCTGTGTGTGCTGGCTCAACGGTAGAAAGCGCTCGATCGCCACCAAAAGTACGTTTAGGGGTAGTGGTGACAATGACGTTAATGCCAGTGCCAGGAAATGCTAATGCGATACTGTTTCCTGCTGTTCCTGCGTGAGTAGAGGCTAGATCTACAGTTCCGTTCAGACCTCCAACACCTTGAGTAGCAACAACTCCACCAAATCCCGATGATGCGTGATCGGGCGAAGACGGAAACGAAACTCGCGAGTTTGTAACCCCATTAATAGCATCAACAGTTGCGGCAGCAACAACGGCAGCTGATGGACTTCCAGCTATACCAATTCCAATTGTGCGTACGCCTACTGCACCAGTTCCGGTGGCATTTGAGGTCGTATATGATATTGTAAGAGTGGTACCCGAACCGCCGGCGGCTGTCGGTACATTAATTGTAAAAGTTGAATTAGTAGGCACTGCCGCTAAAGCAACCATTGTCAATGCGCCAACAAAAGAGCCACCATAAGATACGACTTCACTGCTGCTAACAAAGCTAAGTGACTCATACAAACGTCCTCCAGCGGCGCCAGTGACAGCAAAGAAGTCAGCGCTTGTAAATCCGAAGCCGCCATCATTGCGAGCTTTAACGGAAGCCGTAATCCAGGCATATTGTAATGTAGAACGAGGAATTTGATGCGTAACATAGCCATTATCATATACTGCGCTAACTCCGTATTTTGGTGTTCCAGATGACATATCTCCGGTTTGCTTCATTATTTTTAAAGCGTTTCTATTGATCTTGTGAAAACTTGGAAGTTGATCGTATGTTGCGCCGGGCGCGCCTCGGGTAAGCCAAGTGCTTGTTTTAGCTTTTCCATTAGCAAAAGATGAGACTGCTATCACATTTACGCCAGAAACATATGCCAAAGCGATACTATTACCAGCCGTGCCGTATTGAGTGGCACGTAGACCAACTATACCAGCAGTTGTAACTGATGGGGCATCAACACCGCCAATTCCAGAATCGGCATCATCGGGCGATGTGGGATACGTAACTCGTGAATTTGTATTTCCGTTAATTGCGTCTGCTGTCGCTTGCGCGATGACTGCTGCGCTGGGGCCCCCCGCAATACCAATTCCAATAGTGCGTACGCCAACTGCGCCGGCGCCTGTAGCGTCAGCTGTTGTATAAAATATTGTAAGAGTGGTAGCTGTTCCGCCGGCAGCTACTGGTACCGTTAATGTGAATTTTGAATTTGCTGGGCTAGATGCTAGGCCGGCCATGGTTACCGCGGCGCTGCCGGCTCTTACTCCGGGAAGAGGCACAACTGATTCACTACCTGTTATGTAAACTGAATCTCTACCAAATTTAGCCGAGTGACGTGTTAAATGAGAGTTCAATCCATAAGCTTTTCCGTGAATATCGAAAACTCTAATTCCGGCGGTACCGGAGGCATTTATCTCTTCGGACACATATGTTTTATTCTGAGGAAATGCCTGAAAGGGCTTCTTGACCATAAGGTTTCTATAGGACAAGCTGTTGTATACTGAAAACTCATCCGCTCTAAAGTCATTGTATCCTGGTGTGGCTATTTCAATGCCGCCTGGAGCTGCAAACCTAGTTCTAATAACGCTTCTATTCTTTGCTCCGGTTAGATACCCGATATTATAATCACCGGGGCGGCCGGTCCAAGTCTTAGCACTACCGCCTGATAAAAAGTTAAAGTGAGCATGATGCGTGTAATCACTCCGATGGATATCAAGTAGAGTCCTAATGCTTGTCGGGCCACGAGCATTTTGTAAATCGCCATGGCTATCAACCGCGGGGCCTATATATTGAAAAGCTTTAGGGGGCAATGTAGGTTGTTTATCGATAAAATTTCGTGGATTAGAGTAGGCACCGAAAGTGCTT
>MDTB01075157.1_pt1 | contig 19509 bp, 23 predicted proteins | sample 811161 | NCBI WGS metagenome assembly MDTB01 (sample SAMN05326650, study PRJNA326480) | marine metagenome | isolation source: seawater | place: Mediterranean Sea | collected 2009 | reverse complement strand
CTATGGTTGGGAAGTGCTATTTCGTTTACGTCATGGTGGACGGCAACGGTTCTTGGCGTGTGGCGAGATGTGCCATACTCGTTTTGGACGCTCTTTATTAGCTACCTACTTGCGATAGGTGTTGTTGCCGTTGTGCTGCACTACATTCGTATATTTTTCAAGAACAGAGCTGCTTGAAGTAGCCACGTCTACACGGTAGTATTCTTCTCATGTTATGCGCGGTTAGCTCAGTTGGCTAGAGCGCCTCATTGACGTTGAGGAGGTCAGGGGTTCGAGTCCCTTACCGCGCACAAAACGTAAAATGCCAGTGTGGTAACACTGGCATTTTTTGCGTTTGCGACGCGGTAAGGGACTCGAAAAAAGCGAAGGTTATCTGAATGAGGCACGAATGAATATCCGAGCGGCGGGGCAGCGAGTACTTAGTGAGTAAAGCGAACTTAGTACTGGCGCCGAGTCCTGTATCGCCCACTAGATAAGCCAAGGCTCCGCGCGATAGCGTTTGGGTCTCTTGCTTTGTTTTGGGCTTGGTTAGTGAGCTGACGCCAAGTTCCTTTGAATTGGAAACTCAAACTATTGACATATACCTAATATATGTACTATAGTGCTTGCACTTATTGATTAGTCTTTATAAGAGAGGTATCAAGTAAAGTATGTATAGAAATGCTCTTTTTGAAATAAAAGAGTTTTTGCATTTAGAAATTTTAATTTACTTATTATGGTAACCACAAAACATACAGTAGCTGCAACTATCGTTGCGTTTGGCATAGGGTTTGTGACAGTCATTGCTCCAGTTACTGCCACAGCAACTGTGTTGAGTGAACCAGCGTGTGTACTCAACACAATTGTACAACCGTTCAACAACGGTGGAACAACACTTTCGTGGAAAGTAAGCGATGCGTATACTGTTCATATCAGTGGTATTGGTATCGTTCCAGACGCCGATTCTGTAGTAGTGTACCCAACAAAACCTACAACGTACACACTCACCGCAACCGGAAATGCTGGTGTGGATACGTGTACAGTAGTTGCTCAGCCGACAACATCGTATTCGTTTAACAATAACAACCTCTTCGGCGGACAGCTCAATCAAACATGTTCGGTATGGGTTGATCCTGATCTTGTTGTTCCTGGAGGAACGGCGATTCTTTCGTGGGATGCTGGTAATGCCTCATACGTTTCTATTGATAACGGAGTAGGTAACGTAGGAAGTACTGGTTCACGAGTTGTTCCAAACACTGGAGTCGCACAGACATATACTCTAAATGCACGGTGGGCGAACGGCACTACACGGAACTGTAGTGCAACTGTGTACCCAACCGGTTCAGGCTCTATCGGAGGAACACCTTACGGTGGTTACGGAGCAGCGTATCCTGCACGCACTACACAGCCAAATATTACATACGTTTCGCTTAACCAAGTGCCGTACACAGGTGCAGGTGACGTAGCATACACTATTACGCTCCTTGCTGTTTCTATCGGTGTATTCTCACTTGTATACACACAGCGCAGGACTCTTGCATCAGCACTCCTGAGCTTTTCTCCTACTGATAACAAAGATGGTAAAGTAGCAGTTGAACACGAAGCCTAACTTCACAAACACGTAAACAACTCATGTAAACTAAAAACCTCTCAGTTAACTGGGGGTTTTTAGTTTACTTGAAAATAAGCAAAACATTTGTTTTACTGTGAGCATCACAAAAGAAACAACTATCTCGTTGTATTATTATGTGATTTTTGCGGCGGGGGGAAACCATGCCAAAAAACGAGAGTTCTCAACCTGAACGAACGGAAGTGGCAGCGCCAAACCAAGAGTGTTGGTCATGTGCTTTTGCTGGTAACTGTAATGGTCACCAATGTGCGATCGGTCACCAAAGTCGACCGGCGGAAAGTATAAGACACATCAGTCAGATGTATGGTGGTGCTAGTATTCCACGTGCAGGTTGAACTTTCTTAAAAGATAAGAAAGGCGGAAAGTGTGAGGCTACACTCCCGCCTTTCTCTATACCTGTTTTCTCTATGTAGTACAGTACTTAACGTAGGTACCCATACATATCCTCAATTGCTTTCACAGCATCACCAGCTGCGATATTGTTCTGATGGTAGAGACCGTCGGTACAGTCACCAGCTGCCCAAATACCTTCTACACTTGTACGTTGGGTATAGGGGTCTACTTTTATCATGTTGCGCTCATCAAGATCAACAAGACCCTTAACCATAGCAGTGTTAGGAATCATGCCGATTTCTACAAAAATACCGCTTGTTGCACGTTCTGTTTCTTCTCCCGTTGCACGATCCGTGTATTTTATTCCAGTCACAAAAGATTCACCGACTACTTCGGTTACTTCAACATTTTTTAGTGCCTTAAATTTGTCATTTTTCAGGAGTTTTTCCACAGTGATTTCGTCAGCAAGGAATGTATCATTAAATTCAAGCAAGGTGACTGAATTGGTATAGGCGAGAAGTTGTGCTGCGGTTTCAAAGCCTGCGTTGCCGCCGCCAACAACTACCACATCACGTCCAGTAAAGAGTGGCCCATCGCATGACGCACAGTATGTAAGACCTTTGTGCTCAAACTTATCTGCACCTTTTGCAGGAAGCGTGCGGCGGTTTGAACCAACGCCAATAAACACCGCTTTTGATTCATAGCTCTCACCTGTGTTTGTGACAACTTTAAATCCTCCTCCAATTTTTTCTATCGTCTCTACTTTTGCAGGTGAGTGTATGTTAATCACATCATCCGCGTATTCACGCACGTGTGCCTCGAATGAGTTTGCAAGATCGCTTCCAGAGATATGCGGTGTACCAATCCAGTTTTGAATATCTTCTGAGACATTACTTTGACCGCCCCATTCTTCGGTGATAAGAACGCTTTTAAGACGCTTTCGTGCAGCGTACACTGCGACAGACGTACCTGCTGGACCACCACCAATAATTGCAACATCAAACATAGAAAAATTGACTAATTATTATTTAAGTTTTGATCGTCGAAGGAATGAGGGGATTGCACCCCAATCATCATCATCAAGAGATTCTTTTTTTACTTGCGGAGTCTCACGCTTTGCTGTAGTTGCAGAGAATTTTTTTTCATTACCTTCTGCGTGCGTGCTTTCTTCGTGATGAATTGCAGCTGGTGCTGGCTTCTCTTTCGTTTCTAACTCGCTTTTTGCTGGTATCGCAACTTCTGCATCTGGTGATTTTTTTTCTTCACGAGTACCTGCTCCGAAAAATGAACTTTTTCGAGAAATTTCAGTTTCTTTTGCCTTGTTGTTTTCAGGAAAGCCTGTTGCAATAACCGTTATTTTTACCTGGCCTTTCTTAAGTGTGTTGTCTGAGATAGCACCAAAGATAATACGTGCATCAGGGTCAACTGATTCAGTGATAGCGTTCGCTGCCTCTTGTACTTCCAGCATGGAAAGATCGTCGCCACCGGCAATTGCAAATAATACACCAGTTGCTCCAGAGATTGATACATCAAGAAGAGGAGATTGAATTGCCTCGTGAGCTGCTTTGGCTGCACGTCCTTCTCCTGAAGCCATACCCATACCCATCAACGCTGAGCCAGCTGACTCCATAACTGCACGAATATCAGCAAAGTCAACGTTAATGATGCCTGGTGTGGTAATAAGGTCAGAGATTCCTTCCACAGCTTGCTTGAGGATATCGTCACACATTTCAAAGGCACTTTTGATACCTGTGTCCTTCTTGACGGCTGTAAGTAGACGGTCATTTGGAATAGTGATAAGTGCATCAACTTCTTTTTTGAGATTTTCTGAACCTTCTCGAGCAAGGCGAGCGCGTTGCTGCCCTTCAAACGAGAAGGGTTTTGTAACGATACCAATAGTCAGTGCGCCAGATTCACGCGCGATTTGAGCGACAATAGGCGCGGCGCCTGTTCCTGTACCACCACCCATTCCTCCAGTAACAAATACCATGTCTGAACCTTTGATTGCTTCATGAATTTCCTCTTTTGTTTCTTCTGCTGCACGGCGTCCAAGTTCTGGATTCATTCCAGTCCCAAGCCCACGAGTTAGGTTTTTACCGATGTGTATTTTTTTCTTTGCTTTTGAGTTATGCAGTGCTTGTGCATCTGTGTTAATGGCAATAAAATCAACGCCTTGTACTTTGGCCTTAATCATGTGATCTATTGCGTTATTACCTGATCCTCCAACACCGATAACACGTATCCGAGCGAATGCTTCAACTTCTGGCTTTACCTGCTTCATGGCTATATTTCGTTACTTTAAATAAGTCTGTAGGGTACACTACAGAAAAGGACAATACACACCTACAAACCAAAATGGTCATGTAATGTAGGTATAATACCAAGGCAATAAGATAAAAGAAAGTTTTACAAAAGAGCTCGTCTTAAGGTAAAAATTGCTTGAACCACGAAAAAAACTTCATTCCAGCAGCGCGTGCGTTTTCGATTCCGATTGTGTCCGCGTCTGAAGATGCGCCCCATATACAAAGACCGTACGCAACTGCCCATGACGCATCTTTAAGTTGCTGTTCGCCGAGTCGGAGACCAGTGGTTTCTGAAGGTAATTTAAGAGCAATACGTGCGTAGTCTTCGATAGTTGCGATACCAGAACCACCACCAGTGAGAATAATTCCAGCTGGCAGTAGTCCCGCTCGGTTTATTTTTTTTAAGTGATCTTGTACTAGTGTAAACATCTGACGCAATTTAGCAGCAATTATTTCATCTAACTTTTTTTGTGGAACTGCTTCACCAGTGACGACACCTCGTTTTAGCTGTTCTGCTTCAGGTAGCGGGAGGCGAAGTCCCAGTGCGATATCATTTGTAATATCAGTTGATCCAATAGGGAAGACTTTTAATGAAATGGGAGTATTTTCTTCAAACACTGCAATCGAAAGTGTTTCTGCTCCAATGTTTGCGAGTACACAGCCAACCATCTTTTGCTGCTTGGTAAGTGTAACTAAACTTGCAGCAATTGGTGCTGCCATAATATCAATGGTTTCAATCCCTGAAGATTCAATGACTGCGATAATGTCGTCGAGGTGTTGTTCGAGCACGGTTACAAAGAGTGCTTCAACTTCAAGCTTAGAACCGTGCATGCCAACTGGCCGTCCGAATATTTGCTTGCCATCAAGTAAGTACGAAACAGGTATTGCATGAATAACCTTTCTGTTTAAAAGCTCACGACTTATAAGTGCCTCAGCCTCAGCAAGAGCGTTTTCGGTGTCAATTTCTGAAACTTCGGAATTTGCGCGGCTTACTATAGCTGCACCTTGAGAGTATTTGTCTTCAAGACCGACACCGCCAATAGAAACGTAGGCGCGGTCTACTTTGAGCCCTGCTTCTTTTTCAGCCTGAGCAACTGCTTTCTTTATACTTTCGGTTATATCATGTTGGCTTGTTATGTATCCATGCCGCAAGCCACGAGAGAGCGCAGAGCCAGTGCCAATAATATGAGGAGGTGTACCATTCTCTTGTATTTGCGAAATAACTACTTTGACGTAGAACGTGCCAATGTCTATACCCACGATAGTGTTTTTACGCATATTTTCTTATTGTAGCCTTCTGTAGAGCCACTATCAAATGTTGTAACTGTGCGAAAAAGTATGTATTACGGTTGGTTAGTAAAGTTTTCTAAGAAGGATCTCTTCCTGTTTCTCCATTTTCTTACCATGTACGGTGCCTTTAAGGTGCAGGCAGCCGTGAATAAATAAAAATGCGATGTGTTGGTTGGTGGTGTGTCCAAATTTTTTGGCGTCGCGCTTCGCACGGCGAATATTTAAAAAGATTTCACCCTCTGTCTCAGAGAGAGGAAATGAAAGAATGTTGGTTGGGTTGCTACGCTTTTTATATTCTTGATTCAAACGTTTTGCGAGCGTGTCAGCAATAAGAACGAGCGACAAGGCATACGATTGCCCAAGTATGGTTTTCTTAATTTTTTCAAAAGGCACGCTGGGAAGCGTGCCTTGTGTTGTGTGTGTAATATCAAAACTTGAACTTATTTTCGCCATTTTACTCGTTTGCCACGAACACTGTCTGAAAGCTTTCCTTCTTTAATGAGTTGCTCAAAGTCGCCGCGACGTTCGATTTTTCGGAGTGCGGTCGCACGTTGCATGTTTTTTGAAACAGGTCGTGATCGGTAACGGATTTTGCGCATTTTCTGAACAATCCCCGCTGAACGCATGCGTTGGGTAAACTTACGCAATACTGCGCTAGTGTTTTCGGTTCCTGTTTTTTCTACTTGTATGTTTGTTGCCATAACGGGGAAAACTGTATCATAGGTAGCATTAAAGTGCCAGTGGTTTGATTATGCATATATACAAAGACCCGCTGCATTCCTCTAAAGCATACAGCGGTCTTCTAGACCAAGGTCGAACCTTGGTCTAGAAGAATACACACAATTATAATTTTAACTACTAACCTTAACGTTAGTAGGCAGAAAGAAAATTTGGCCGTACACAAACCCCTGCACGCGAGCGGGTAGGGGTTTGTGTTGTGCGTGTTACGAAACTTTTAGCCGCTTGAGATAGCTTGCAAGGTTTGCAAGAGGCACTACTGCTTGTGAACGTGTGCGCATGTTCCGCACGATTGCAGTGTTTTCAAGTGCTTCTTTGTGTCCGATAATGATTGTGTAGGGGATTGCGTGCTTTTCTGCATTCTCTAGCTGTATTCCAATGCTGTCTATAGCAACTTGCTGACGAATAGGAATATCAGCTTCGCGAAGCCGCTCTATAACTGTAAAACTTTTTCTTTTTGCTTCAGGTCCAAGTTGTGCAAAGAAGAAACGAGGATTACGTTGTGTACGTCGTCGTGGTTTTGCACGCCCTTGGATTTCGTGTTCGATGATTGCACTTACCATCGGCAGAACGGTTCGGAAACTTCTTAGGGCAAGTGTATCGTGCCGTCCACCTCGTGCGAGAGTTACTGTACCTCCATTTTCTGTTGGAACACGAAGTTCAAAAATAGTGTGTTGCCAACAGTCAGTACTTCCTAGAATAGTTGGGTCAAGTTCGTAGGGAACTCCCATATTTTCTGTAAACTCAAGAACACTTCGCAGGTGCGCACGACTTTCGTCATTGAGATACTCCATAGAGTTTGGTGCACCGGCAACTATTTCATGATTCTTTTCTGAGAGTCGAGTGAATGCGCGCATAATGTTTCCATTTTGCATTTCTTCACGAGCATAGGTAGGCATGTCGTTAATATGTGTACGTAGATAACTCGTGAGGTCGCGCACAAAACGTACTGAAGATTCTTTGTCTCCAATGCTGTTTATGTGCATCACAGTATTGTTTAACCCACTATCACGAGCAATAGTCGCAAGTGTTGCAATCAGAACACCTTCAGTAATTGCAGAGCGACTTCCTGTAGCATACAAGCCGAGGGTCGATATCTTTGAATTATTATGTTCGAGTTGGTATGAAAAATTGGGAAGTTCGTCTCGATGCATTTTGTGTGAGACAAAACTCTTTGTCATTGCTGCAAGTTTTTTTTCTGTTTGAAGTGCAATAGTTGGTGTTGCAGACTGCTTTACCTTACGGTTGATTTTTCTTCCTTTAAACTTATGATCAACCGAATCGAATCCGTAAAACTCAATAGTGTCGAGTGCTCTATCGAGTAATTCTCCAGTGCTAGCACAGTTCGTGTGGGTGATAGTCAACATGGTTATTTTTCGTTATTACTTGTAATAGTGTAGGCGGTTTCCCCAGGGAGAACTTCTACTAAATTGAAAGGAAAGAGGCGCAGGTACGCACGGCCAACGATACGCTCAAATTCTAGTGGTCCCCAGTATCGTGAGTCGGCGCTTGCTTTGCGATTGTCGCCGAGTACAAAGTATTCGTTGTCTCCAAGCTCCATGACGAGCTGTGACTCCTTGGTGTATGCATCGTCTACATACGGCTCGTCTAGAGTGAAGCCTTCAGGGAATTCAGTATTTCGTATGGTTACCGTGTTTCCGTTGAGCTCTACTGTTTCTAAAGGAAGACCAACGATACGTTTTATAAAGAACCGTGAAGGATTTTGAGGGAAGCGAAACACAACGACGTCTCCACGCGTTGGTTCTTTAAACTTGTACGTAAGCTGGTCGATAATAAGGTAGTGCCACGTATTAAAAGTGGGGAACATTGAAGTACCAGACACAATAAAAGGTTTCGCGACATACAACCGAATAGGGAGAACGATTATGAGCACAATGAGCGCAAAGAAAATAAGGCTGCGAGTTGAGCTCAGTGGCTTTGTGTGTGTGTTCTCTTCCGGAGTAGCTTTAACCTGTTCATCGACTGATGAAGAATCGTGATGTAAGTCAGCTGACATGTCAGGCATTGTACTACATGTGTTTCTCTTGACGCAAAGTTAACTCTGTTTCAGAGCACATGTTTTCTTTTTAGTATCGCACGGTACACTTAGAGACATGAAATGTATAATAGTTGGACTGGGTAACCCTGGAAAAGAATATGAACACACACGACACAACGCTGGGCGGTTAGCAGTAACTGCTTTTGAAGCGACTCAGGAGTTTGGTGGGTTTGTCACTGATAAAAAAACAAAGAGTGAGTTAAGTAAGGGAAGTGTTGGCAAACACACTGCGATACTTTTGCAGCCAAACACGTTTATGAATAAATCAGGGAGTGCTGTGAAGGAATTGATAACGAACGCAAAAGTTGCAGAGCGACTCATTGTTGTGTATGACGATATCGACTTACCATTTGGAACTCTGAAGATAGCGTTTGGTAGAGGTAGTGGTGGGCATAAGGGGATCGAGTCGATAATTCGTGCAGTAAAAACAAAAAAATTCGTACGTGTACGAATTGGGGTTGCACCAATGACACCGAGTGGAAAAATAAAAAAACCTGTCGGAGAAAAAAAAGTCCACGACTTTCTTCTTGGTGAATTTACGAAAAAAGAACACGAGGCATTAAAGAAAATATATAAAGCAATTAACGCATCGCTTGAAAGTATTATTATTGATGGGCGAGTGAAGGCGATGAATATACATAACTAATGTTAGAATACATGCATGAGCACAATCAGTATTCACAAATGGTAGAAAGATTTAAATTAGCATGGCTTGCAAGGGGTATTGATGCAATTGTGAGTTACTTGCGGATAATGTTAAATAGTGGGAGACATAATTACAACAGATAGGTAAGGGAAGTGAGCTGCACAAAACCTGGGAAGACATGCACCTTACATACGAACTATTTGCAGCAGACGAAACGATTGGGAAACATACCGTGAGATGGAATTTCAGTCATTCCCCAGAAGTGTACTTAATATACAATTAGATAGTGTACGAGCGAATGACCAAGGTCGAACCTTGGTCAGTGATTGAAAACATACGTATGGACGTCCGTACGTCCATACGTATGTTTCGTGTATACTATTAATGTATGAAAAAATATACGCGCAAACTCACCAGAGCATCGACACATACGTACACGGTGACAGTCCCTAAAGATATTATTAAGAAGTATAAATGGAAGGAGAAACAAAAACTTTCGATTGTAGATGAGGGAAACGGTAAGGTAGTTATTCGTGACTGGAAGCGACAATAATAAATATAACAAGTAACCTATATGAGCCAGACTTGGTTATCGAGCACTACTTTACTACTAATCTTGAATCAATGACCGAGTATACGTTTGAGAAGTCATTCTTTAAGTTGCGACGTAACAAAAAAGTCCACTGGCGTGGACTTTTTTGTGTACTCTGAGAAAAAACTTATTCTTCTTTTGGAGCTTCTTCTGTAGTCGGTGCATCTTTAAACGAGAGCGTCATTTTGTGCTCTACTGGGTCAAAGAGTGTAATAGTGAATGGGTAGAGACTACCAAGGCGAAGTTCATCGCGTAGTTGCTCGCTTCCGCCAAATTCAGATACATGCACAAGCCCTGCAACACCTTCTTCTATAGAAGCGAGTGCGCCATGCTTGTTGTACTTAATGACAACAGCTTTAACCTTATCTCCTTTTTTGAATTTCTTAGATGCCGCTGTCCATGGGTCTTCGGTAAGTGCTTTAATTGAAAGTGATACTTTACTGTCTTTCACTTCTATAACCTGTACGCGCACTTTCTCACCAACTTTGTAACGACTCTTAGGATCTTCAACAAGTGCCCAGTCCATTTCTGAAATATGAACGAGACCTTCAAGACCGTCTTCTAGTTTTACAAATACACCAAAATCGGTTGCTCCAGTTATTTCACCGTCGTGTGCATCACCAACACGATACTTATCAACCATCTCTGCTTTTTCTTCAGCATCAATACCTTTTTCGGTAAAGATAAGTTTCTGTTCTTTAGCATCAGCGGTAATAACGTGCAGTACTAATTTTTTATCGACGAGTTGCTTAAGCTCAGCAAAGATTTTGTCTTTGTCGCCATCGGGGACTCGTGGATAGTTATCGACAGAAAGCTGTGAGGCAGGAAGGAATCCTTGGATACCTTGCCACTCAACAATAAGACCACCTTTGTTCGCATCCTTAATAGCGAGTTCAAGGGCAGTTTTGTTTTTCATCGCAGCTTCTGCTTCGCCCCATACAAGCGCTTGGCGAGCTTCACGAAGTGACACTTCGATGTAACCATCAGGATTTTCTATACCAGAAACCTTAGCGGCAACAGTATCACCTGGGTTTACATTCTTTAAAATATCACGTGCCGAGAGATACTCTCGTCCGTAAATAATACCTGTACCAAATGGGTGCAAGTCGATATAGATACGCCCTTTGTCGATATCTACAACTGGTCCTTCTACGAGATCGCCTACTTCTGGACTTGCAGGGACTTCAGTGAGAAGTGCTGCCATTAGGGAGTCTTTTTTACTTCGAGGTTCTTGTTCGTTACTCGATTCTTCGAGCCCATCTTTTTTGCTCATTATATAATCTGATGCACCATACGTTCTGTACCTGTGTTCGTGAGCTTGTTCATGTACAAGAGGGTTAGTACAGTGCCTTGAGTTAATAAAATGCCCTTGTAAGGGCAGCTCTACTATACTCTGTGTGGCTTAAAAAGCAATATAATTCGTGCTATAATGGACATGATCCGCATTCGTTATGACGGATTTGTTTGCATTCAATCTATGATAATTACACATCACAAGGGAGAATTTATAAGAATAAGTTTTGGCGATAAAACGCTCGCCTTCAACCCAATCTCAAAGAAATCAAAGATTACACCAACACGATTTGGTGCTGATATTGTATTTGTCACATTAAACCACCCAGACTTTAATGGTGTAGACGAGGTGACACGAAATGCAAAAGAGCCGTTTAGTGTTCGCGGAGCAGGAGAATACGAAATTCAAGGAGTATTTGTAAAAGGCTTCGACTCAACATCAGAATATAGTACCGATGCAACCATCAATACTATTTATACCGTTCGAATGGAAGACATAAACATTCTTTTTCTCGGGGCGCTTTCAGAGAAGAAACCAAATCCTTCTATTGTTGAAGACATGGATAGCGTAGATGTGTTGTTTATTCCAATCGGCGGAAGTGGAGTGTTAGATGCATCTGAAGCACATGCTCTTGCCGTTGCCTATGAAGCAAAGGTTGTGGTCCCGATACATTACGACGGCATAGGAGATGCTGGAGCTCTTAAAACATTCCTCAAAGAAGCAGGCGCCGAAAGTACAAAGCAAGTCGAGAAACTCACTATTAAAAAGAAAGACTTAGAAGGGAAGTCTGGCGAAGTAGTCGTCTTACAGTCATAATATATTTATATGCGGTTTATTGATGACATGAGGCAGCGACCAGAAGAAGAACGTCTTGCTTTTGCAGCACTAGCGGCAGGTATTGTAGCACTGGTGTTGTTCGTTTTGTGGGGAGTTACTTTTTTCCGTAGTGATAGTACCGTCGTACAAGTTGAAGTTACAAATCAAGGCGCATCAGCAATTCAAGGTTTCCGAGAAACAACTTTAGAAACAACTTCAGAAATAACTGGAACATTTGATGAATTTTCCTTGCAGTATCAGCAGTTAAGAGATTCATTGGAAGAATCAAATACACAAGCAGGCGGAGACAGTGCTGTGAATGTGTATGTTGATGAAGATGGAAATGTCAACGTCGAGAACATTATTATCGATAAAAGTGAATTAGATTCTGATAACTAACTATGGCAGCAAAGAAAAAAGTAGAAAAGAGTAACGAGGAGAATCCAAAGGAGCCAGAGTCAAATAAGGGAATTATTTCTCAAGGAATTTCTTCTGAAATGCGAGAAGCATACATTAACTATGCGATGACCGTCATTACGTCTCGTGCGCTTCCTGACGTGCGTGATGGTTTAAAGCCTGTACACCGGCGAGTGTTGTACGCGATGGATAAATTAAACTTAACTCCAGGCGGCAAGACGCGAAAATCAGCAACAGTAGTTGGTGAGGTCATTGGTAAGTACCATCCACATGGTGATACTGCCGTGTACGACTCGATGGTAAATCTGACACAGGATTTCACTATGCGATACCCGCTCGTTATTGGGCAAGGTAACTTTGGTTCTATCGATGGAGACAACGCAGCCGCTATGCGTTATACAGAAGCAAAGACATCAAATATGGCATCTGAACTACTACGTGATCTTGGTAAGAACACGGTAGATTACCGACCAAACTATGACAATACAGAGAAAGAGCCTGTTGTCCTTCCTGCAGCTGTACCAAACCTACTTCTGAACGGAACACTTGGTATTGCTGTTGGTATGGCAACAAATATTCCTCCGCACAACTTCCGTGAAGTTTCAGACGCTGTTGTTCACCTCATAGACAATCCCAAGAGTACGACTGAAGATTTGTTACAATTCATCCAAGGTCCCGATTTTCCAACAGGATGTGTGGCGTTTAACCAACAAGATATAGCACAAGCCTATGCAACGGGGCGTGGTGGTGTTGTTGTTCGAGGTGAGGCAGAAATTACTGAAACCGCCAAAGGTGGCACACAAATTATTATTACGTCTATTCCATATCGTGTGAATAAAGCAAATCTTATTACGAAGATTGCTGAATTAGTGCAGGTCAAAAAGCTCGAAGGAATTAAAGGATTACGCGATGAATCTACAACAGACATTAGGATAGCAATTGATCTTAAAGGGACTGCGCATCCGCAATCAGTACTTAACTACATATACAAGCATACACAGCTTGAAGAAACGTTCCATTACAATATGGTTGCTATTGTAGATGGTGTTCCTAAGACACTTTCACTCAAACCAATGCTTGAATCGTATGTTAATCACCGAGTTGAGGTAACAACACGACGAATACAATTTGATCTTGATAAAGCGAAAGCACGTGAACACATACTGCTTGGACTTAAGAAAGCACTCGACAATATCGATAAGGTAATTGCACTCATTAAAAAAAGCAAAGATGTTCCGACAGCTCACGAGGGGTTGGTGAAGACATTTAAGTTCTCAGCGATACAGGCAACTGCTATTTTGGAAATGCGTCTGCAAAAACTTGCAAACCTTGAAAGAAAGAAAATTGAAGAGGAGCTTGCTGAACTTAAGAAAATTATTGCTGAGCTGGAAGGACTCCTCACAAGCAAGGCGAAGTTAATGACACTCATAAAGAAAGAATTAAAGGAGGTTACTGAGCGTCTCGGTGATGAACGACGAACAAAAATAATGAAGCGAGGAACGAAGAACTTCTCTATGGAAGATGTTATTGCTGATGATGAATTTGCACTCGTGCTTACAAAGGGGGGGTACATAAAGCGAACAAATCCAAGCGAATATCGCCGTCAAAAACGTGGCGGTGTTGGTGTTATTGACATGAACACGAAAGAAGAAGATGTTGTAAAAACATTTCTTACAGCTAACGCTCATGCTGATCTCCTTTTCTTTACAGATAAGGGGAAGGTGTACCGTACGAAAATGTATGAAATACCCGAGGGAAAGCGTTCAACAAAAGGTAAGTCGATTATGAATTTTTTGCAACTTGAGCAAGATGAGAGCGTAACGTCTGTTTTACCCGTACCAAAAGACGTGAAAAAAGAGGAGCGATTGTCACTTGCTATGATTACGCGTGAAGGAACGGTGAAAAAAACAAACGCCGATCAATTTGCTGAAGTACGAAAGAGCGGACTTATTGCCATTAAGCTCAACGGAAAAGACAAACTTATTTCTGCACATTTCCTTAAGAAAGGAGACGATGTTGTTTTGGTAACCAAAAACGGACAGGCTATTCGCTTCCAAGAGAGTGACGTGCGTGAAATGGGGCGCACCGCAGCAGGAGTCCGTGGTATGAAACTCGGTAAAGACGATGAGGTTATTGGTGCTGGCGTTGTCGAAAAAGATTCTAAAGGTAAGGCACTCTTTGTATTGTCTGGAACAGGGTATGGAAAAAAGACAAAAATAAGTGAATACAAAGTACAGAAACGTTCAGGTACTGGTATTAAGACAGCACAAATTACACCAAAAACTAAAGAGATTATTGGTGCTGAGGTTATTGAAAGTACTGGAGGCGAACTTGTAGCAGTTTCAAAGAAAGGGCAAGTGATTCGTACAAGTCTCGACGAAGTGAAATTACAAGGACGACAAACACAGGGTGTCCGAATTATGAAATTGCGGGCAGGGGATTCCATTGCCTCAATGGTTACCCTTGGAGAAGAGGCTGATACAAGTGGGGAATAGTCACTACGAGACCCTTTTTCGTACGTTATAATAGAATGCATGGAACGCCATGTGAGAAACAATGAGAATGCCCACATTACTGTTGGTGGAAAGGATATCAATGTCACAATTGGTACTGCACAGACAAAAACGGTTGGACCAATGGCACTTACTGGTGATACAAAACTTCCTAAAAATACGGTCAGTGCACAAACGCGAAGGAACTCTCAAGGTCTGTGTGTTGATGTACACAGCCCCGCTTTTTCTGATCCAAAGAAGAACGTAAAGCGCTTAGGCTTTCGAGAGGGTATGAAAGTTGCTGATTTTGGTTCAGGCTCGGGTGCGTACACACTTGCATTGGTAGATGTAGTTGGACACTCTGGCACAGTATACTCAGTTGATATCCAAAAAGACTTGCTTATCCGCACACAAAATGCAGCGATCGAAAAAGGGTACGAAAATATAGAAATTGTATGGGGTGATATTGAGTCTCTCGATGGCGTCACATTAAAAGACGAGTTGCTTGATGGGGTACTATTATCTAACACACTTTTCCAATTAGATGATAAAATAAGTACGATAAAGGAGGCGAATCGTGTACTTATGCCTGGAGGAATACTTGCGATTATTGATTGGAATGAATCTTATGGTGGGATCGGTCCACCAGAACAGTTGCTATTTACTTCTGATGAAGCCACTATTATTTGTCGTGATAACGGGTTTGTAGCAAAAGGAAATTTTGATGCAGGAGAACATCACTATGGATTATTATTTAAGAAGATATCTGACGGGAGATCTGAAGAAAATATGTCACACCAAGATTTTATTTCGCGTACAATCGCTCAAGAGTTACTTTAATATATGCAAGAAAAACGAAATCCATTTCAAATAATAATCCTCGGAGTATTCATCTTCTTTATTATTATTGCAGTACTGGTCTTTGCAAGTTTTACAGGTGGTAATAATAATCGTGATATTGGGGAAGTGACCGTGTGGGGCACTTTTGATGAAGTTGTGATGGAAGAATACTTTCGTACATTAGCTGATGAAAATTCTGAAGTGAATAATGTGAAGTATCGTAAGGTGCCGGAAAATGAATTTCAAGTAGACCTTGTAGAGGCACTGGCAAATGGTACGGGACCAGATTTGTTTATTCTTGACCAATCAAACTTAATTCGTCACTGGAATAAAGTGCAATCCATTTCATACGAAACTATAAGCGAACGAGCGTTTAAAGATACATATATTGACGAAGCAGAAATATTCTTAAGTGCTTCAGATGGTATTAAGGCACTCCCGCTATTGGTGGACCCATTAGTGTTATATTGGAACCGAGACATTTTTGCAGAGAGTGGTTTTTCACAACCGCCACAGTTTTGGGACGAACTCTTTTTACTAACAGAACGTATAACGCAGCGTGATAAAGCAAACAATATTGAGCAGGCCACTATTGCGTTTGGTGAGTTTGACAACATAAATAATGCAAAAGACATTATTGCTACGCTCATATTGCAGGCAGGTGGAACTCTCGTTACACGACAGCAGAGCGGACAGCTAACCGCCACACTTTCTCCAAGAAATCAAGGTGTCGATACAATTCCTGCGCAGACCGCACTCCGCTTTTATACTGAATTTGCTGATCCTGTAAAAAGTGTATATACATGGAATCGTTCACTCACAAATTCTTTGGATGCATTTGCACAAGGAAAATTAGCACTGTATGTAGGATACGCTAGTGAAGTCGAAGCTATTCAAGCAAAGAATGCAAACATTAATTTTGATGTGGCGCCAATCCCTCAGATTCGTTCAGGTGAACAGAAGAAGATACTCACGTTTGGAAAAATGTATGCATTAGCAGTACCCAAAGCCGCACAAAATGTATTTGGTGGTACAGAAATGGCGCTGTATCTTACGGGGGCTGAGCCATCACGCTTATTGTCCGAATCTGTTGGGATTCCTTCTTCGAGACGAGATGTTTTAAGTAAAGAACCAAGCGATCCGCTTGATCTTATTTTCCGTAACGCAGCTCTTATTAGTCGTGCCTGGCTTGATCCTCACGCGGAAGATACCAATGAGATATTTAGGAGAATGGTTGGTGGTGTAACGTCGGGTTCACGTCGATTATCTGAAACGATTCAACGCGCTAATGATGAGCTTAACGCAGTGATAAACAGATAGACATGCTTTTTCGTGTACTTGCTACAATCTTCACCTTATCTTTTACCCCAATTCTTGTCGAGGCAGCGTTGTTTCAAAACCCATTAGTCTTAAAATTCATAACAGACATGCTTCGCGGTTTGGTGCTCGCGGTAGTGTATATAGGGACGCCTGTCCTCGTTGTGTTTATAGTGTGGACAGGTTTTCTCTTTGTCGCAGCACAAGGTAGTGTAGACGATATAACGAACGCAAAGAAGATGGCTGTGAAAGTGACTATCGGTGGTGTACTACTTCTTTCATTATGGGCACTGGTTGAACTGGTGAGTGATACCTTGGCAGGATTTTCTGCAGCAACATTGCTCGTTGTGCTTTTAGCTTTCTTTCTCTACGTAATTTCAAGAAAGTAGACTTATGGATATATACAGATAATAGTTCGAAGATTAAGATGCGTGGTATTATATAATTATATGGGTAAGTATAGTAAAGATATCTTTTTCACGTTTATGCTTGCGTTGTTGACAGTTCCAGGAATAGTTTTTGCGCAATCTTTCTCAAACCCGCTCAGGAGTGAGTTGTCTAGTATCTCAAAGTTTACAGAAGCATTTGTACAGGTGGTTGTATATTTGTTGTTTCCGCTTGCTGTTGTATCGATTGTGTACTCAGGTTTTCTCTTTGTCGCAGCACAAGGAAATTCAGATGGACTTAAAAAAGCAAAGACAAACTTTTTATGGACTGTGATTGGCGTTGCTCTTTTATTAGGTGCTTTGGCACTTGCAACGCTTATAAAAAATACCATCGACCCACTGCTTAGTAGATAGTATGATTGAAAAAAAAATTCAAATCCTAGCACTATCGTTACTCAGTTTTGTATTACCTACAGGCATTGTTTTTGCGGCACCGACAGATTTTAAGGACTTAATGTGGCAATTTATTGGTTTAATAAATCTAGGGACGACCTTATTATTTAGTGTGGCAATCGTGTACTTTTTTGCCAGTTTGGTTAAGAATCTGTGGGGATATGACGGTGGAAATGCCGAACAGAGAGCAAAATTACAACAAACATTGTATTGGGGAATTCTAATAATTTTTGTCATGGTGAGTATTTGGGGAATTATATCTATTTTGCAACGAACGTTGAGTAGTGGGTTTGCGTAAAGTGACTATCCACACAAAGTAATGCGTTCTATTGTAACGCCATATAGGTACGCTATCATGTAAGGAGTGTGGCTTTCAGGAGCATGCTTTTAATAATTTATTTTATATACAATGACACTAATGGGCACAATCAATATACTTAGTAACATCGTCAATGGGTTAATTCCTCTTGTACTTGCAATTGCAGTGCTTACATTCTTTTGGGGGCTTGCCATGTATATGCTTAACACGGCAGACTCGGAGAGTCGTTCAAAAGGGGTAAGTATTATGTTTATGGGGATTATTGTTATTTTTGTGATGGTAAGTATCTGGGGAATCGTTCGTATCCTACAGTCCACTTTTAGAGTAGAAGGAACAACACCTATTGTTCCTGCTGCAATTCAGAGAAATTACAGATAATCTTTTCTGAATAAACTATTACGCTATGAATGGCAAGGAGATAGTTAGTCAGATAGTCGGATCAATAATTGATCCACTCGTTCTCCTTATATTCTCAATTGGTATTTTTCTGTTTACGTGGGGCCTTGTCGTTTTTCTTTCGCAGATGGATAATCCTGATGGACGCAAAATAGGAGTGCAGCACATGTTGTGGGGGATTGTCGGTGTCTTTATCATGGCTACGGTATTTGGGATTATAAATATAATTCTTGAAACATTCGGATTAGGAGACCCAACACAGTTGAATTTTTAGAGAAAGTACTGCTACTATACATTTCGATTATTTTAAGCAAAAAAGCTCCATCAGCCGCTTTTTTGCTACACACAGACATGCTAGTATAGTGCCTATTGGCTTCGTGAGATAGAAAGTAAGACATGACTCTGGGGCTTGCGAAAATAGTCTCTTGCTCCATGCTAAGGGCACGAACGCAAAAAAGAATATGGCTCGGTGGCGAAGTAGAAACGCTGGGGTTTGCAAAACCTCCATGCGCGGGTGCGATTCCCGCCCGAGCCTCATTAACTAAAAGAAGCCACCTGAATAGGGAGGCTTCTTTTAGTTAATAGCATGGATTGAGAGAATCGCAAGACGGAAACGCGCGTGCGGGGCACGAATAAGCGTTGAGTCCGGGTCGGAGCGCTTAGTATTTTTGAGTGCGGAGCACGTGAAAAATACTTAGCGACTGTGACCGATTCCCGCCCGAGCCTCATACGAGTATTCACATTGGTAGAGATATAGGAAGTGCATGTATATCTGTCTACCAGATATGATATACTACTCTAATGAGTCGTAGATCATGGACAAATGAAGAATTAGAGCTCGCAGTAAATACTTCTACAAGTGTGCGACAAGTCCTTAAAAAGCTAAGACTTAGAGAAGCCGGTGGGAATTATGAGCAAGTGAGACGGTATATAGATGAACTCAAAATTGATTCGTCCCATTTCAGAGGAAAGGGTTGGTCGCGCGGACTTCGCGGAATAGGTGTATATAGGATACCGTTGAAAGAAGTACTTGTTAAAAATAGTACGTTCCAAAGTCATAAATTGAAGAATCGACTTTTTAAAGAAGGAATAAAAGAAAAGTGGTGTGAGTTGTGTAAATGGGCTGAAATTTCTGCTGACGGTCGTCAACCTTTAGAGCTTGACCATATTAATGGAGACAGGCATGATAACCGTCTAGCTAACTTACGT
>MDTB01199786.1_pt1 | contig 19511 bp, 17 predicted proteins | sample 811161 | NCBI WGS metagenome assembly MDTB01 (sample SAMN05326650, study PRJNA326480) | marine metagenome | isolation source: seawater | place: Mediterranean Sea | collected 2009 | reverse complement strand
TATTTTGATATTTTAGAAGCAAGATATCCATTTGGAGTGTATTCAACACAAGCTATGTTAGATATTGCATATGCATCATATCAGTCAGATTTAAGAGATGAATCAATAATTAACTCAGATAGATTCATACGATTATATCCCAACCATCCCAATGTTTCTTATGCATATTATTTAAGAGCTTTAGCTAATTTTGATAAAGATTCTAATTATTTTACAAAATTACTTGGACAAGATCCATCTAAGTATGATGTAACTAAACTAAAAAAATCATTTGATGATTTTACAATAGTCGCTAACAAATTTCCTAAAAGTAAATATGCAAAAGATTCTATTAATAGATTAATATACTTGAAAAATATGATGGCAAAAAATGAATTATATATAGCAAAATATTATAGTAAAAGATATGCGCATGTAGCTGTGGTTAAAAGAATTAAATATATGATTAAAAATTATAGCGGCACCCCTAGTACAAAAGAGGCTTTATTATTGCTAACGGATAGTTATAACAAATTGAAAATGTATGATTTGGCATATGATACAGCAAGAGTTTTCCAAAAAAATTTTCCAGGCTATAAATTGACATATCTTGAAAAAAACGTAATCCTAACTCAAGATATTGAGGAAGTAAAAGAAACTCGAAAAATTCCGCCTGAGGAGAACTCAAAATCTTGGTATGAATATTTAAATATATTTAATTACTTCTAAGATTTATCTTTTATAAAACAGACCGGGATAGGCTCCATCTTATGTAGATTTTTTTTTCTAATCTTTTCATATTTATCTCTATTAACACTCTGGATATTTTCCATTGCCTCTTCTATTTCTTCATATGATAACCCTAGTTGCTGTTCATCAGTTCGGTCATCTTCCCAAAGTCCATCAGATGGGGCTGCATTAAGGATTGGCTCTAGGATATTTAATTCTTTTGCTAAAGATTTAACTTGTGATTTTTTTAGATCTGCAATGGGAGAAATATCAACACCTCCATCTCCATACTTGGTGTAAAACCCTACGCCAAAATCTTCAACTTTATTTCCTGTACCAACAACTATCCCTGAATATTTTGAGGCAAATTGATAAAGTAACATCATTCTCATGCGTGATTTAGAATTTGCAAATCCCAAATCATCGCTTAAATCATATTGCAAACATTTATTCTTATAGCTATCAAAAATATCTGATAAACAAATCTCAAATATTTTCACATTCTCATATTGAGATTTCAACGCCTCGCAGTGCAATCTACTTAAACCAATATCATTTGATTTAATAGGTATTTTGACTAAAATTGTATTTATACCGGTCATAGCGCAGAGCGTGCTTGTCAATGCTGAATCAATTCCACCAGAAACTCCTACTACAAGACTATCAATATTCGAAGAACTGTTATGCACATAATCTTTAATCCATTTAACTATGTATGATATAACTTTCTTATTATCCATAATAAATCAATCCCAGATAAAATAGTTTTCAGGTCTTATTTCAACCTAGAATATATTATAATCTTAATGATATAATGATACCATTCAAAATTAAAATATGCGTATAATAATAATACTTTTAGTAATCTTTTTAGTATATTTAATAGTTAAATCACTATTTAAAAAAAAGGCAGGAAGAAAGATAAAGACCAAAAAGAGCATTGAATACTGCAGATTTTGTAAAGCTTATGTGGCTCCTGAAGAGTATTGTTTAAACAAGAATATCAATTATAAAGATTGTAAAAACTATAAATGAGATTATGAATGAATAGATTTCCATTGCTTTTAACATTATCAATAATAATGACTTTGGGGATACTTCTAACTATATTCCTACGATAGCGCTATGCAACTAATTATAATATCTGGACAAATAGGCTCGGGTAAAACAACAATAAGTCAATTATTCCATCATAAAGGATATGAGCTCATTGATTCTGATAGCTTAGCTAAAAAACTTATAAAAGGAAATAAAGTAATAAAAAATAAAATTAATGAGATTTTTAACAATCATTCATCAGATACGATAGAACCATCCACATCAGACATAAAAAATATAATATGTGAATCTAAAAAGAATAAAGATATTATTAATAATATTGTACATCCAATATTTTATAATACTCTTAATGAGATTCTAGATAATCATAAGAAGAACAAAATAGTAGTTGAAATTCCATTGATAGAAACTCTTCCGAATATAAAAAAATCCTTCATCACAATCGTCATAGATGCAAATCAGAGTATAAGAATGAAGAGATATTTAGATAAGAAGGGTAATGAACTAGAATTTTTTACAAGAATGAGTGAGTATCAAAAAAGTAGAGAATTTTACATAAATAATGCTGACTATATAATAACTAATAATGATACTATAGATAATCTAAAAGAGAGATTTAATAATCTTTATAAGACATTAAATGATGAATAATTTATCTGATAATCAAGTATCTATTTACGAGGAGCCTGTTCAAGAGAAAATAAGGAAGTTCATTAAAATAGAATTCTTGTTCAACAAGCTTTTCTATTTTAAACATAAAGAAAATAAACATGATAATTATATAGCCTTATTAGCTTTATGCGAGTTATATGAGATTCTTTCGAGAAGTGACATAAAATCTGAGTTGATTAGAGAAATTGAAAATCAAAATCACTATTTCAAAAAAATCAAAGAAATACCAGAGGCTAACTCTGAAAAACTAAGCTCTATATTAGAAAAACAAAAAGTACTATTACAATTGATTCATGGCATAGAATCAAATTATCTAGAGTACTTAGAAAATGACATATTATTTAAAACCATAGCAAAAAATAGTATAAACCCATTGCAACCAACGTCTGTTGAGTTTTGGTTATCACGTGATATTGTTTTGCGTGAAAATCAAATTAATCTTTGGACAGAACCATTACTTTTTATAAAAAAATCTGTAGACTTTATATTAGAAGTTATCAGAAAATCTGGAAGATTTGAGGATAAACTTGCTGAAAAAGGTTTTTTTATAGAAAAATTAGATCCAAAAAAAAATATTTTACTTATAAGGATAACCCTAACATCTGATTTATATTATTATCCGCAAATAAGTGTAGGCAAACAGAGATTAAATATTATGTTCATGAGTAAAGATGATAAAAATAATTTAATATCCCATAAAGAAGATGTTGCTTTTATATTAACTACCTGTGTACTATAAATATTTACTCAATAATTAAAAATATCGAATCCCAGATATGCCATAGCCTCCATATTTATTAGACATAGACATATACTCATTATTATCTTTCAAACCACCTAATGCAAAAACAGGCATGTGTGCTATTTTTGTAAGTTTTTTAAAAGATTTCCAAGTAAGTGCTTTTCTTGAATCTTTTTTATATAAAACTGGAGATAAAAAAATAAAATCTAGATTTAACTTATTAGCTTTCTCGATATCATTAGCATTATGACATGATGCAGAAATGGTTTGTAAATGATTGCTTCTTATGTACATTCTATCTTTTGTGAGATGATGTAAGATTCTAGAATTATAATGAACTCCATGGAATTGATCTAATTTTTTATAAGGAAGAGAATAATGGAGATCTGGTATATCTATTATTAGATTATTTTTATAATTTTTTTTTAGATTCTTTATTTTTTTATTATAATTTATTAATGAGTCAATATATAGATTTATATCTAAACTATCATTTCTTATTCTTATAGTCTTTTTTTTATACTGTTCTGGATTAATTTGTTCTTGTATTCTTTCTTTATCTTTACTATTAATTATACATATTTTCTTATTTAAATTTAGAAGGCGAAAAATTCTATATGTTGATTCCAAGTGTTTTTCATTATGGTATAGAGGATCCAAATATTTCAAGTCTTTATTTTCTTTTGAGCTAATTACACTATCATCAGAAATTTTTACAGTAAAGACATATAAACGAACTTGGAAGTTGTCATAGTGATGAATAAAAGCAGGATGTTTTTGAATAGAAATGATCTGTGATTGTTCTACTCCAATTTCCTCATACAATTCTCTAATCAATGCATCTTGTGGTGATTCGCCATTTTCTAATTTACCTCCAGGAAGTTCATAAACATCTTTATAAGGAAATTTATCTCTTTTGAGGAAAACCAATTCATTTTTTTCTGACATGATAGAGCTTTGGTTATATACAAGACCTACAGAGCATTTTATCAATTCAATCATTTTCAAGTTGTATAAGTTGAATTGATGTGTATATATTTTTTAGTTAAATCAGATGTCATTATGCTGTGTATTGCCTTACCATTTCTAAGATATAGATCTATGGCTATCTCTTTTTGTTTCATACTAGCATTTAGTTTATTAAGATTAGAATTCTTTGCAGGTATACCTTTTTCAAAAACAAGTATTTGATTAATTTTTAGAATGACTTTACTGGCATCATAATCAATGTTGTCTAATGATCCTAATTTAGCGATAATTCTTCCCCAATTTGGGTCTGCACCAAACATTGCTGTTTTAAATAAATTAGAGTTGGCTATTGCATAACATATTCTTTTTGCGTCAGATTTTTTACTTGCTTGATGAATGGTGATCGTTATAATTTTAGTGGCTCCCTCGCCATCCTTGACAATCATTTTAGCCAATGACTGACAAAACTGTATCAATTCATTTTCTATTTTGGATAACATTTGTGGTTTATTTTTTAAATTTAGATCTTTATTTTCACCTGTAGCAATGATGGCAACGCTATCATTTGTAGACATATCTCCATCAACTGATATGCAGTTAAAGGAACTGTCAACGGCTTTTTTGAGTAGCTGTGATAGTAGAGTCTTGTTCAGATGTAGATCAATTGATATAAAAGCCAACATTGTTGCCATATTTGGCTCAATCATACCAGCACCTTTGCACATTCCTTTAATAGATATTTTTTTCTTACCAAGCATAATGGTTTTATTTAAATATTTATTAAAAGCATCTGTGGTCATGATTGACTTTGATGCAGAGATCCATGATGAATTAAATTTAAAACTATGATTAATAATTTTTTTTGATATTAATTTCATTGGAAGTTGTCTGCCAATAATTCCTGTAGAAAACATTAAGATTTTCTCTTTTTGACAGTTAAACTTTTTGGCAAGAAGCATAGTGCATTCTATTGTATTTCTCATTCCAGTTTTACCTGTGCATGCATTAGCATTACCAGAATTGATAAATAGGTATTTGGGATTATTTTTAGTGATATTTATTTTATTGAGAATAACTGGTGCAGCTGCATATTTATTTTTTGTAGAGACCAAAGCAGTTGTTGCCTCATCAGGAATATTTATGCATACAGCATCGTTTCTTCCATTTTTGATGCCTATATTTAAAGTTTCAATTTCTATCTTATTGCTCATAATCTTCCACAGCACTGTTTGAATTTTTTATCAGTTACCGGACATTTTTTATTCCTAGGAACATTAGCATCAGCATTATTTAACAAACACCTGGGATCATCTGACTTCTTTAGTTCATTATTTTTAGAGCTATCGTCTTTTTTAACAATATCAGATATCCCGGGATCATTAATCTTTATCCTACTCAATATTTTAATAATTTCAAAATTATTTATCCCCAACATCTCTTCAAACATCTCAAATGATTCTCTTTTATATTCATTTTTAGGATTCTTTTGAGCATAGCTTCTTAAGCCTATCCCTTGTCTCAAATAATCCATCGAATTAAGGTGGTTCCTCCAATCTTCATCAATAACACTGAGGAATATATTTCTCATTAGTTCGTTTTTATCCTCATTATTTAAGATACTTAAATTTGTTGATATATAGTCATTAATATTTTTTTGAACATAATCATATATTTCTTCTCTCACATTGCTACTACTTTCTGTAATTGCTTTTTCACAATCTAAATCGATTAAAAAATCTTTTTTAATACCTTCGTCGATATTCTTTAAATTCCATTGAGAGGTGGGGAGATCAATAGGAATATAGCTTGTAATTAGATCATCGCATGTAAATTTTAAAATATTCTTATATATTAAATCTAGGTCATCAGATTCTAGAATATCATTACGTTGATTATAAATAACCTTCCTTTGCTCATTTGCAATATCATCATATTCGAGTAGAGTTTTCCTGACATCAAAATTATATGACTCAACTCTTTTTTGCGCATTTTCAATAGATTTAGACACCCACTTATGTTCTATTGCCTCGCCCTCTTGCATACCAAGTTTTTTCATTATGTCACTGACTTTATCAGATGCAAAAATTCTCATTAAATTATCTTCTAGTGATAGATAAAATCTAGATTCACCCGGATCACCCTGCCTCCCAGATCTACCTCTAAGCTGATTATCGACTCTTCTAGATTCATGTCTTTCTGTGCCAATGATATATAATCCTCCAAGAGCTTTGACTTCATCAGGATTATCAGTAGTAATTTGTGAAGAACTAGCATTATCCATCATATCAATGCTTTTGCCCCCTAAAACAATATCTGTTCCTCTTCCAGCCATATTCGTCGCAATTGTAACCGACCCAAGCTTACCTGCTTGAGCTATTATCTCCGCCTCTTTCTGATGTTGTTTTGCGTTTAAAACTGAATGTTTAATGTTTACCTTTTTCAAAAGTTTTGATAAATGTTCTGAAGCCTCTATTGAAGTTGTACCAATAAGCACTGGTTGATTAGTGTTATGTATTTTCTGGACCTCAGTCACAATTGAATTAAACTTCTCATTCGTAGTTAAATAAACGGAATCTACATGATCTTTCCTAATCATTTTCTTATGTGGAGGAATGACTACGACCTCTAGACCATATATTTGCTGAAATTCTGTAGCTTCAGTATCAGCTGTTCCAGTCATGCCTGATAATTTATTAAATAATCTAAAATAATTTTGGAAAGTTATGGAAGCATAAGTTTGATTCTCATTTTGAATCTTTACATTTTCTTTAGCTTCAATAGATTGATGTAAACCTTCAGACCATCTTCTTCCAGACATTTTTCTTCCAGAGAACTCGTCAATAATAACTATAGCATTATTTTCAACGACGTAATCTATATCTTTCTTGTATAAAAGGTTTGCTTTTAAACTGGCATCAATTAGATGCAGTAATTGGATATTCTTTGGATCATATAAACTTTCATTTTTAGATATAAGTTTATTGTTTACCAATATATGTTCAACTTCACTATGTCCGCTTTCCGTTAATGAAACAGATTTTTGTTTCTCATCTATAGAATAGATTTCCTGATCTTTATTGTTAATAATGAGTAATTGAGTAGCTTTATTTATTTTAAGATATAGACTGCTGGATTCAGTAGCAGAACCAGATATAACAAGAGGCGTCCTTGCTTCATCAATTAATACTGAATCTACCTCGTCTATTATCGCATAGTTTAATTTTGTTTGTACTTTTTGAGTACTATCATAGACCATATTATCTCTTAGATAATCAAAACCAAATTCATTGTTTGTTCCATATATAATATTATTTTCATAAGTTTTTTTCTTTTCTTCTGGAGTCAAAAAACTAGTTACAGTTCCTACAGATAAACCAAGAAATTTAAAAATCTGGCCCATCCATTCTGCATCTCTCTGAGCCAAATAATCATTTACTGTAACTATATATACGGACTCTCCAGTAAGAGAGTTTAAGTATGCGGGTAAAGTTGACACAAGAGTCTTTCCTTCTCCAGTCTTCATCTCGGCTATTTTGCCATAGTGTAAAGCTATGCCGCCTAATAGCTGCTCATCAAAATGTCTTAAACCTAATGTTCTTACAGAAGCCTCACGAGTAATCGCAAATGCTTCAGGCAGAATTGTTAGTAAATCATTAGATTTTTTGTACTTTCCTTTTAATAATTCTGTTTCATTAATAAAATCAGCTTCATCATATTTCTGATATTTACTTTCGAGCGAATTAATCTTCTTAACGAGTATTTGATACTCCTTCAGAATTCTGCCATTTCTAGTTCCAAATATATTTTTAATTAAATCGGGTATCATTATCATTCATATAAGTTGCATAAAATAAGTATAATATCGTACAATTAAGTATAATAGTTATGAAAAAAATATCATCATTCATACCTGTGCATGTTATCAATAAGAATGACTTAATCAAAGAGTTAAGTTCTTATATTTATGAGGTTTTCCCAAAAGATATTCTTGATATGATAGATGTCAGCACAGTTAAAGATAATATCTTGATAATTAGTTGTAAAAATAGTTCTATAGCCACATTAATGAGATTTGAAAAGCAAAAATACTTAAACTTGTTGAACAACAATAAGATTTGTAAAATCTTAGATATTAAAATTACTCTCAGTGACTAAGATTCAATACTGACAGGCTCTGGGGTAGTATAAAAGATCGGTGCTTTATCGTTATTTTCTATAGTTACCTCTTCCCAAGCATCTTGATTATTAACTAATTCTCTCAACAGTAGATTATTTAGATGATGACCTGATTTGTAGGCCGAAAATGAACCTATCAATCCGTGACCAAGTAGATATAAATCACCAATTGCATCTAAAATCTTATGTTTAACAAATTCATCTTGGAACCTAACTCCTTCTTCATTGATTACCTTATAATCATCAATGACAATCGCATTATTTACACTTCCACCTAAAGCAAGATTATTCCTGCGTAATAGCTCAATATCTTTTGCAAAACCAAAAGTTCTTGCACGACTAACTTGACTTAAATATGAAACCGATGAAAAATCAATCTCTGATGATTGTGTGGATTCATTGAATGCTGGGTGATTAAAATCAATTGTAAAAGCGACTTTGAATCCTTCAAAAGGTTCTATCTTAGCCCACTTTTCATCTTCTTTAACTTCTATTGTTTTTTTAATTTTGATAAACTTTTTTGAATCGTTCTGTTCTTGTATACCAGCAGATTGAATCATAAAAACAAATGGTCTTGCACTTCCATCCATGATTGGCACTTCAGGTCCGTCCAACTCAATATCTGCATTGTCAATACCCAAACCTGCAAGTGCCGATAACAAATGTTCAACGGTGGAAATTTTAACATGACTATTTGAGAGTGTTGTTGATAATCTCGTATCAAAAACATTTTCTAAAGATGCTCTAATAGGTTCGGCTTTTATATCTGTTCTTATGAAAGAAATCCCAGAATTAGTTGGAGCTGGTTTTAAAGTAAGACTAATTTTCTTACCTGTATGAAGACCCACACCAGAGGCCTTAATTTTACTTGATAATGTTCTTTGTTTAAGCATTTTTTATTTAAGTAATATACTGTTATATTCTAAATGAATATCAAGTAAATTCAAGCCTTTACGGAGCTTATTTACCTGAATAATAATTTAAGCTATATACTTAGACAATAAAAACTTATTAAAGTTCTTTTTGAAAATATGTAGAAATTTTAGCCCAGAGATTTGAAATATAAGACACAAAAGGGTTGTCACTTTTTTGTCTATGAGGCATTTCTTTTAACTGCTCCTCTCTGTATAACAATAATCCTACTGCTGTAGAATATCTTGTGAGGCCATTGAGATTAGTTATACCTGGGATTGATTTTGGACTTCCAATTCTGGCTGGCATAGAAAATTTAGCTTCAGCATAGTCATCAAGTCCAATTATTTTTGAACCACCACCGGTAAACACAATACCCGCACGGATTTTTGAAGCCCAACCACTAGAATTTATCTGATCTTGTATTTGTTTAAATATTTCATCTATGCGGCAAGTAATTATATGAGTTAAGATTGGTTTACCAATTTCAGAGTCTGGTTTATCAGAAACTGAAGGCACAGGAATTTTCATTTCAGAATCATTTGCATCATTTACAAGGCTACCATACTTCTTTTTTATTTCTTCTGACGCTTCGAGTGAAGTACATAAACCTATTCTTATGTCATTTGTTACATTTTGTCCAGCTACAGGTACAACAGCCGTATGTTTAATATCGCCATCCGTAAAAATAGCAATATCAGTTGTTCCGCCGCCTATATCAACAAGACAAACTCCTAAAGATTTTTCTTCTTCAGTTAAAACTGAATAACTAGAAGCAACAGGCTGGAGGACGAATTCATCGACATCCAAAAAACTATTTTCAATACACTTAGTTAAGTTCTTTTTTGCCGTCGTGGAACATGTAATAACATGAACATTAACTTCCAATCTTTTTCCAGCCATACCAATAGGTTCTTTTATTCCCATTTGTCCATCAATTGTAAAATACTGAGGAATTCGATGAAGAATTTCTTGGTCAGGTGGAATACTTATATCACTAGCATTAAGAATCGCTTTGATTTTGTCTTCTTCTGTAACCTCATCATTTAAGATATTTACAGCTGCATTACCATTATAACTTTGTATATGATTCCCAGCTATGCCTGTTGTTACGGAAGAGAATTTGCAATTCGTCATAGCCCGAGCTTGATCTTTAGCCTTTCTTATACTTTTGACAGTTGCGTCTATTTCTGAAATAACCCCTTTATTGAGACCCTGGCAGTTTTCTTGACCTACACCAACTATTCTCAATTGCCCATCATCGTCGTAATCTGCCACTAGACATAAAACCTTTGTTGTACCGATGTCTAAAGCAACTATAAACTCATCTTTGCCTGAATTATTTGCCATGCACTATAATATCATTATTTACTGTACAGCAAAACCTGTAGGGTATCTTAAATCAATATTCTGGACGCCTTTTTTAGTCATTTTGGAGTTTATGAATTGATTATATACTGCTATGAACTCTTCTATTTTGATTTGATACATGGAATATCTGACAGAAAATTTATATTTAGATGTTGAAATAATGAGCATATCATCATCTTTATTAATCTTATTAATAATCAAATCTATTTGACTAAATAATATTTTTAAATCTTTATATAATTTGTACATAAATTGATGATTATCACTGCTACTCTCGATTATAAGGATATTTTTTAAATTTAATTCATCTGGCTTGAATAAAATGCCTTCGTCATCTACATATTGTTTTCGATTCCAAAGAAACATAGGTTTGCGTTCAATTATTTTCACAACTAAAATATTTGGTGAGTCAATAATAATCTGTGCGCTCTTAATCCAAGGATCTCTTTCTAATTGAGTCTTAAGTTCTCTAAGATTAATTGAATATATTTCTGTTCCAATTAAATCTGATAAATTTTTATTGAGTAATTTTTGATCTAAATAAATACTATTCCCTTCTGTCACAATTTCTTTAACAGTATTGGATTTAAAAAATATATCATAATTATAAATACTAAATATTATAAATAAAAAAGTAAAAAATATTAATAATCTCTTCATTATCCTGTATTAAGTATTAATAAAATAAGGTCTAGATATGATAAGTTTTTTTGTTTTGCTGACATAGGAACAAGACTATGACTTGTCATGCCAGGAATAGTATTCACTTCTATTAAATAGATTCCATTATCATCATCAATAAAAAAATCAACCCTGCCCCATCCTTTGCAACCCAATGATTTAAAAGCTTTTAAACATTTTGAATTAATTATTCTCTGTAAGTTCGAATCAAAACTTGGAAATGTAAAGCTGGTATCATCATCAACATATTTAGCTTGATAATCATAAAACTCTCTTTTAGTCTCAATTTTAATTATGGGGAATACAGTATTTCCTATTATAGGTGCAGTATATTCTGAACCAGAAATATATTTTTCTAAAAAGTTTTGACTTATAGTGTTTTCCAGATAATCTTTACTTAGAGATTCGCAATGATAGCTTAATTCGTTAGGGTTGTTAAAGATTTTAATACCGACGCTAGATCCTGAACAATCAGGTTTCAAAACATATCTATCATAACTTTCTAGAAAATTATTTATTTTCTTAATAGTTTCCTGTTTAAAAGAGGAATTATCATCAGATGGTTTGCCTTTATTATTCATTGAGATAGCTGCTAGTATCCAGGACTCAAGATCAACATGCGAAATGAAATCTGGAGTCTTTAATTTGCTTCTAATCCATATCTCTTTGGTTTTAGTTTTTGAAAAGGAAAGTCTTGAAGATTTTGAATTTGAACCAACATATTTAACCTGTAGATCATCCAACCATGACTGAATAGTACCATCCTCGCCACCTGTTCCATGTATAAGATTAAATATAATCTCTATTGAATATTTACTAATAAATTTTGATAATTCTTCTTTATTGTTCTTTAAATCAAATAAAAAAACTTTATAACCTGCATCCTTGAGTGAATCATAAACAGATGAGCCGCTCTCAAGAGATATTTCTCTTTCATCTGACCACCCACCATATAAAATGCCTATTATTGTATCTTTAGTGATTTTGCTCATTATAGATTAGTATATACAGATCTCTTTTTTCAGAGATATATTAAATTCTTTTTTAATTCTATTTTTTACATATCTAATTAGATTTTCCAAATCATTACAAGTACCGCTACCATCATTTATAAAATAATTACAGTGTTTAGATGATATATAAATCCCGCCAATTCTTTTTGATTTAATATTTAATTTATCAATCAATAAGCTGGCTGAATAACCTTTGGTTGGATTTCTAAAAATACAGCCTGATGAGTTTTGATTTATAGGTTGAGTTCTAACTCTCATTTCAGAATAAGAATTGAGTAAATTTTTATCAAACTTTATATTTCTATTAATTATTAAGTTTACTTGAATAAACATTGCTACGGAAGATTTGTCCACTTTACGATAAGATGTCACAAAATTCTTCTTTGGCAAAGACTCTACTTTACCTTTTTTATTTACAAATGTAACAGAATGAACATGATTCCATATTTCTTGTTTAAATGCTCCGGCATTCATGGCTAATGCTCCACCTATAGTTCCCGGTATCCCATGCAAAAATTCAAATCCAGGTATTAATCGTTTATTACAGAATTTTGCTAACCTAGAACAGGATATTCCCGCCGTTACACTGATATATTTATTATCTAATAAGTATAATCCTTTTCGATCAAAATATTTAAAAGATATAATATCGTCAGCATACCCATAGTCTTTAAAGGCAATATTAGAACCTTTACCTAAAATGACAGTTCTGGCCTTTTTTGAAATATCAGCTAAATTATTAATGTCAGAAATATTTTCAGGAAAATATATTTTCTTAGCTTTACCACCGATTTTGATAGTAGTAAATTCTTTAAGGGATATATTTTTTGAGATTATCATGTTATTTATTTATAGTATTTTAATGAGTCATCTAATATGAATTGATTAGTATTTTCTGGAAAAATATTTTGTATATTTTTAGAAAGCATATACATTCTTTTTTGATCATTAAGTAAAATATTTACAATTGTAACAAAGTTTTCTATAAAATCTTCTTTTTGCTCTAAAAGAATTGTTGCAGAATTTATTGCCAGATGATTTGCATTAAGTAGTTGATGATTGTCAGTAGCATGGGGAAATGGGACTAATAATGAAGCTCTACCAATTTTTGCTAATTCTGATATTGTAGTCGATCCTGCACGACAGATTACTAAACTTGACCAATCAAACAGTTCAATTATATTGTCTGAATATGAAATTACTGATGCATCGATATCATATTTTCTGTATTTTTCTCTAACTTCACTATCATGATTTAGACCACTTAAATGTTTTATTGATATATTGTCTGAAAAGAAATGTGATATCGCGAAAGGCATTGTCATGTTGAGGAAAGAAGACCCCTGGCTTCCACCTAAGATCAAGATATTGATACTTGCATTGATATCAGAGTATTTTTCTTCAGGATCTACTACTTTATCAAAAGATGCCCGGACCGGGTTTCCTGTATGTATAATTTTACTATTAGTTTTACTGAAGCTTAACGGAAAAGTTTCATATATCTTTTTAGAAAAGTAATAATTTATCTTATTAGCAGTACCAGCAACTGCATTTTGTTCATGTGTTATTACAGGTATTGATAGAATATATGAAATTATTGACGCTCCTACACTAACATATCCACCAAAGCCTAAAACCAAACCGGGTTTATGTTTTCTGAATATTATGAAACACTGAAAAATTGATTTTACAAAATATATCAGTGCTAAGATTTTTTTTAAAAAATTTTTCCCTCTTATACCTTGTGAACTTACATGTTCAATAGTGATTGACTCGTTATCAATAACCCGATTCTCTAATCCATTTTTAGTGCCAATCCATAAAATACTGTATCCTTTTTTTATATATTCTAAAGCCATTGTATATGCTGGATATACATGTCCACCTGTTCCACTTGCTATAATTGCAATAACCTTCATTTTTTAATATCCCCTTTTTACAGCTTGACTTATTTTTTGACGGTTTTCAATTTGAACCCTTACAAGCAGTCCTATGAATATAAACATCATTAATAAATTAGTTCCGCCGTAACTTATTAATGGTAGACCCATTCCTTTTGTAGGGGCTAATCCTACATTTACCATTATATGGATTAGCGCTTGATATGTAATAAAAAAACTAATTGTATAAGAGAGATTAGATGCGAATATTAAATTGTTATCACGTGACTTCTTAGCTAATTGAATTATTCTAAAAAATATGAAACCAAATAAAACGATTATCATGAGAGAAAAAAGTAAACCTAATTCTTCAGCGATTAAAGCAAAAATAAAATCATTATATGACTCAGGTAGATACAGTAATTTCTGGACACTTGAACCCAAGCCCAATCCAAAAATGCCACCTTTTCCAAATGCTAGTAGCGATGCAATTAATTGATATCCACTTCCAGTAGGATCCTCCCAAGGGTTCAAGAAAGAAATAATTCTTTTTAATCTATATGGCTGAAAAATGATTAAAGGTATTGATATAATTACAGCTAATAGTAAGTAAGAAAAAAGTTTTTTAATATTTAGTCCAACAATAAGCATTAAAGAAAAAAAAGTGAAGACTAATAGTGCTGTACTGCCAAAATCTCTTTGAATAAGTATTATTGAGCATAGTAAAAAAATTATCAATAAACATTTATTAAAAGATTTATTAATATCATTTTTTGTTATGAAGCTACATATCCATATCATGATAAAGAGTCTAGAAACTTCAGAAACCTGAACTGTGATGAAACCTAAATCTAACCATCTCCTAGCACCATTTATCTCTCGACCCAATCCAGGTATAAATACAATTAAGGATATTAAAAAAGCTAATAATAAAAATGCTTTGCTATAGTCATGATAGAAGCTCAATTTAATCTTGGTAATAATAGTTGCTATGAAGAGACCTAATGATAAATATATTAAATGTTTGATGATGAAATGAAATGAATTAGACATTTCCTGAAGTGCATAATCGAGGGTTGCAGAAGTAATCATGATAAATCCAGTTGCACTTAAGATTGCAAAACAAATTATCAAAGTATGATCAATCCCCTTGCTCTCACTTATAAGTAAGTTTCGTTTTATTAAATCACTTAACAAAATCATTAACCGCCTTTTTGAATGCATTACCCCTATCTACATAGTTATCAAACATATCGAAACTAGGGCTAGCAGGTGACAAAAGAACATTGTCATATGGAATTACATTATTTTTTGCAATTTCGACAGCATCCTTCATATTTTGCGCTTCAATTGTTTTAATCTTTATATCTAACTGTTCTTTAATATAATTTTTATTTTCTCCAATAAAAATGATAAGCTTAACTTTCCTGATTAACATATCTTTCAATGCAATATAATTCATATTTTTATGAGAACCACCTAAAATTAGTATAATTTTCTCATCAACATACTGTAATGCAGCTAGAGTTGATGCGCAGTTGGTTGATTTAGAATCATTATACCAATTTATATTGTTATAAGATTTTATTAATTCTATCCTATGAGGTAAATAATGGAAATTTTTTATATATTTAAACACTTCTAAAAAATTTAGATGTAGTATATTTGTTACAGATAGCACGGATAAAATATTTTCTAGATTATGAAGCCCTTTAAAATTCAAAACTTGATCTTTATAGCTTAGTTTATTCTCACTGTAAGATAAATCATTTTTAATAGCTCCATTTATTTGGATTTTACTATATTCAGTTAATCCAAAAGAGCGTATATCATTTAGATTTAACTGTGAACATAATTTATTATTAATCAATGAATGCTTAACATTACCGAATATTTTAAGTTTAATATTAAAATAATCACTCATGCTTTTATGTCTTTCAATATGATCATAATCAATGTTTGTGATAAGACCAATATACGAAGTAAAGTTATTCATATATTCAAGTTGATAACTTGAAAGTTCTAGAATAATAAAATCATATTTTTGATCAATAATGCTCAATGGAGGTATTCCATTATTTCCACAGGCAACAGATTTCAAGCGCATTGATTTTAAAACATGCTCTAACATAGTGACAACCGTTGTTTTTCCATTTGTACCAGTTATAGAAATTATTGGTGTGTTAGAATATTCTTTAAATATATCTATGTCTGTGCTGATTGATATATTTCTTTTTTTAATTTCTCTAAAGATAACGTTTGATCTATCTAAACCTGGGCTAATAATCACCTGCTCTACATTATCTAAATAATCACTATCGTATTTCTCATAGACAATTGAATATCCTTCTAATCTCGTATCATTATTTTTTTTGGTGTGGAATGATTTACTTCGTGTATCAAATATTTTGAAAGGTATATTTTTTTTATGATAAAAATCAGCACATGATAACCCGGTAACGCCTAGACCTATGATTAGTTTCTCCTTTAACATATTATCTTATCTTTAAAGATGCAAGCGCTATCAAAACAAGAATGAAGGTGATAATCCAAAATCTCACAATAATCTTTGGTTCAGGCCAACCTTTTAATTCGAAATGATGATGAATTGGCGACATTCTAAAAACTCTTTTTTTAAATAACTTGTATGAAGTAACCTGAATCATAACAGATAAAGCCTCCATAACAAAAACTCCACCCATCAACGCATAAACTATTTCTAGCCTTAATAATACGGCAATAGTGGCTAAAACAGCTCCTAAAGATAAAGATCCAACATCACCCATGAAAACTTGAGCAGGGTAAGAGTTATACCATAAGAAGCCCAATCCTGAACCTACTACTGCGCTGGAAAATATTGCAATTTCAGACACGCCAGGTAAATATGGAATTAAAAGATAATTTGCAATATTGAAATTACCTTCAACATATGCAAATAAAACAAAAGCTGCAGCTATAAGGATGCATGGCAAAATTGCGAGTCCGTCTAAACCGTCAGTAAGATTAACAGCATTACTCGAGCCGATTATGACAAGTATTGTCCATGGGATAAATAAGATGCCTAAATATAAGGAAAAATTTTTGAGAAAAGGCATCGTTAAGCTCAATTCTGTTGGATTTGTTGAAGTTATGAATATGTAATAAGCAACTATTCCAGATAATGCAATTTGGAATATAAGTTTTGTTTTGCCACTAATTCCATCACTAGAAGAATTAATAAATTTCTGATAGTCATCATAAAATCCAATCATACCAAATGTAAGCAATACAAAGGATAAAATCCAAATATACTCATTAAATATATCACCCCATAATAAACTACTGATAATGATTGAAAAAATAATAATCACACCACCCATTGAAGGTGTTTTAGATTTTTCATCAATATGTGATTTTGGCCCATCTTCTCTTATACTTTGATATAATTTTTTACTTATTAAATACTTTATGATTATTGGACCAATTATTAAAGATATTGTTAGAGCTGTCAGCGCAGATAAAATAATTCTTAACGTCAAATATCTGAATACATCAAAACCTGAGTAGTATTGAGTTAAGTATTCAAAAAGATAATAAAGCATAGATTATTTTAATATTTTCCAGCTGCTAATGCATTAACTATAACTTCATATTTCATAAATCTTGAAGCTTTTATGAGAATATTAAGATTAGAGGTTATATGAGGTTTCACAGACTCGATTAGTTGTTCATTAGTTTCAAACGAATATGAGTTTGTTCCAAATTCATTTAGTATAGCATCTGCATGTCTACTTATAACAAAGAGCTTCTTTATACCAGCTTCACGAGCATATCTGGCGACTTCAATGTGATATCTTTGTGACTCATCTCCTAGCTCACCCATTTCACCCATTATCAACCAAGGTACTCCAGTTAATTGCATTAATGAATCAATGGTGGACTTAAATGAAGCTGGGTTAGCATTATAAGTGCTATCAATTAAACTTGAGCCATTATAACCATCAATCACAGCAAACCTACCTTCAACTTCTAGCATGTTATTAATACCAGATATAATATTTTCTGCGTTAGCCCCAGCTTCTGATGCTAAAGCAACAGAAAATAAAATATTATTTATCGTATATGAAACACTATCTTTTACTTTAATATTAATTTGATTCATTGAAGGTGTCTTAACAATCAGAGTATTATCAGTACTTGAAACAACATAGTAATCAGCGACTTGTTTAGCTGATATTGTTATGATTTGATGTTTGTTTGATTTTTCAGCCCATCTCTCAAAATATTTATCATCTTTATTTAAGATAACTTTTTTTGAAAAATCTTGATTTAACAAGATCTCCTCCTTTGTTGATAAAATATTATCGACAGATCCAAAAGTATCTAAATGGGCGGGAGATACATTTAGAATAGTAATTATAGATGGACGAGCTATCTCTACTAGTTCTTTAATATCTCCTTTTTTACTTGCGCCCATTTCTAAAACAAAAGCTTGATGTTTTTTTTCAGCTTTCAGAATAGATAAGGGCAAGCCAATTTGGTTATTGAAGTTTTTAAAAGTTTTTAAGGTAGGTGTATGATAATTAAGTATTGATGCAGTCATATTAGTAACAGAAGTTTTGCCGTTAGTTCCTGTTATTCCAATTATTGTTGGATTGATAACACCGGAATAGTATGTAGCAATCAACCCAAGGGCTTTTTTTGTATCAGCAACTTTTATGTACGGTATATTAGCATATTCTTTCTCTGTTATTAATGCGCAAGCACCATTTTTAACTGCATCTAGAATAAACTTATGTCCGTCAAAATTTTCTCCTTTGATTGGTATATATAATTCATTTTTTTTTATAGTCCTTGAATCAATAGATATTCCCTCAAAGGTGACATCTGAATTAATGACGGATGATCCTAGTATATTTTCTAATTCGGATAAGTTGAGTTTCATTTTATTACTGACCTAAGATATTTTAAATCATTATGTTTTACAGTATTAGCTCCATAGATTATAACATCTTCATTTCCTTTTCCTGCAAGAACCACAATATCATTTTTCTTAGCAATACTAACTGCTTTCCTTATTGCTCTTTTTCTATTAGGTATAATTATAAGTTTATTTTTATCATTTATGCCTGAACATATATCATTGATAATTTTGTTAGAATCTTCATTTCTTGGATTATCATCAGTAAGAATAATAGTATTAGAGTATTTTTCTGCAATACTACCCATTAAGGATCTTTTAGCGACGTCTCTATTACCTCCACAGCCAAAGATAGTAATTAAATTAAAAGATGAATCACTATATTTGCGCTTAATATCTTCAAGTAAAATCTTTAATGACTGTGATGT
>MDTB01115551.1_pt1 | contig 19511 bp, 20 predicted proteins | sample 811161 | NCBI WGS metagenome assembly MDTB01 (sample SAMN05326650, study PRJNA326480) | marine metagenome | isolation source: seawater | place: Mediterranean Sea | collected 2009 | reverse complement strand
TCAGAACTATTAGAATTGACCCTAAAAAAAAAAAATAAAAATGAAAAATTAAATCTTATTAGTTCTCAAAATCAACTTGGAAATTTTACTTTAGTTATACAAGATGAACCTAAGGGATTGGGTCACGCGATTAATTGTACAAATAAACTTTTTTCTAAAGATGAAGATTTTGCAGTTATATTACCCGATGATATAATTCTGTCTAAAACTCCGGCTATTAAGCAATTAATGATAGCGCATAAAAAAAAAAATGGGGGTTCAGTTATTGGCCTTGAAAAAGTTCCTATTCAAAAAATTTCTAATTATGGAGTTGTTGAATTTAAAAATAAATCATCTGGAATCTACTCAATTACAGGATTGGTAGAAAAACCAACAAAAGACAAAGCACCATCTAATTTATCAGTTGTAGGGAGGTACATACTAAATTCTAAAGTATTCAATTACCTCAAATTAGGTAAAAAAGGTACTGGTAACGAAATTCAACTTACAGACAGTTTAAATTTACTGATTGATAGCCCCGGACTCTTCGGATTAGAGTTTGAGGGAAAAAGGTTTGATTGTGGTAATAAACTTGGATTCATTGAAGCAAATTTAAATTTTGGTTTAAAAGACAAAGAAATAAAAAATAATTTAAAAGCAATATTAAAAAATATATGAATATTACAATAGTTGGAACAGGTTATGTAGGGTTAGTTTCGGGAACATGTTTTGCTGAATTCGGAGTAAACGTTACATGTGTTGACAAAGATTTAGAAAAAATAAAAAAACTTCAAAAAGGAATTATTCCAATTTACGAGCCAGGTTTAGATGAACTAGTAAAGAAAAATATAAAAGAAAAAAGATTATTTTTTGATTCTAATCTTAAAAAATCACTTAATAAGTCAGAAGCAATTTTTATTGCAGTTGGAACGCCGACTCGAAAAAAAGATGGTCATGCGGACTTAACATATGTTTTTAATGTGGCTAAGGAAATAGCTCAAAATTTGGATAGATATGCAGTAATAATTAATAAATCAACAGTTCCAATTGGTACAGGAAAAAAAGTTGAAAAAATAATTAAAAAAATAAATCCTAAATTAAACTTTGATATAGCGTCTAACCCTGAATTTTTAAGGGAGGGCTCAGCTATCAATGATTTTATGCGACCAGACAGAGTTGTAATTGGTTGTGATAGCAAAAGAGCCAAATTAATATTGGAAGAGTTATACAGACCATTGTACTTACTTGAAACCCCAATAATATTTACAAAAAGAGAAACAGCAGAATTGATAAAATATGCAGCAAACTCATTTTTAGCAACAAAAATTAGTTTCATTAATGAAATTTCAGATCTTTGTGAAAAGGTTGGAGCAAATATTAGCGATGTTTCTACTGGTATTGGTCTAGATGGAAGAATTGGTAAAAAGTTTTTGCATCCAAGTCCTGGTTATGGGGGATCTTGTTTCCCAAAAGATACTCTTGCCTTAGTAAAAACTGCTCAAGATTTTAAATCACCATTGGGTATCATTGAACATGTTGTTGAGAGCAATAAAAAGAGAAAAAAAAATATGCATAAAAGAATTTTGAAAGCTTTAAATCATGTTAAAAAAAAAAGAAAAACAATATCTATTTTAGGTTTAACTTTTAAGCCTAATACTGATGATATGAGAGACAGTGCTAGTCTTGATATCATCCCAGCTCTTTTTGAAAGTGGATGTTTTTTGAACCTTTTTGATCCCGAAGGAATGAATGAGGCTAAAAAAATATTTTATAAATTTGAAAAGAGAATTAAGTGGTGTAAAGATTCATATGATGCATGTAAAAAATCAGATGCTTTAGTGATACTTACAGAATGGAACCAATTTAGAGCATTAGATCTAAAAAAAATAAAAATACTTCTTAATTATCCAATAATTATTGATTTGAGAAATATTTATAACCCCAAAGAAGTAAAAGGAATAGGTTTTAATTACTTTTCCTTGGGAAGAGATAATGCATCATAAAAACCACAGATTTGAAGATACTATCATTAGAGAATACGATATAAGAGGTATATATAATAATACACTTAAAGATAACGATGCAAAAATATTAGGTAATTTATTTGGTCTAGAATTAGGGGAAGATAAGGTTGTAAACGTAGCTTATGACGGAAGGATTTCTTCAAAAAACTTAAAAAAACACCTTATTGATGGTCTTGTGGAAGTTGGTGTTAATGTTAATGAGATAGGTTTGTCACCAACACCATTACTCTATTATTCATGTTATGATTTGAATGCAGATGGTGGAATTATCGTTACTGGATCACACAATCCGAAAGATCATAATGGATTTAAAATTGTAAAAAACAATAAACCTTTTTTTGGGAACGATTTGATTAAATTAAAAAAGAAAGCTCTTAAATTCAAGTTTAAAAAAAAGGAAGGGAAGGTTAAAACTATTAGCATAACTGAAAGATATATTTCCAGACTTCTGAAGAATTTTGATCAAAAAAAAGAAATTAATATTGTATGGGATTCGGGTAATGGTGCAGCGGGTAATATTGTTAAAAAACTTTCAACGAGGATTAATGGAAAAACACAACTTTTATTTTGTGAAATAGACGGAAATTTTCCAAATCATCACCCTGACCCTTCAGAAGAAAAAAACCTTATATTTTGTAGAGAAAAACTGTTGGAATTAAATTTTGATGTTGGTTTTGCATTTGATGGTGATGGAGATAGGTTAGGAGTTATTGATAATTTAGGAAGACCTGTATCAGGTGATAAGTTATTGTTAATTTTATCCAATGAACTTTTAAAAAATAAAAAAGCTAAAATAATTGCTGATGTTAAATGTAGCCAAGTTTTATTTGATGAAATTAAGAAAAATGGGGGGGATCCAATAATGTCAGCAACAGGGCATAGCCATGTTAAAAATAATTTGAAAAAATTTAACGCTGATTTAGCTGGTGAAATGAGTGGTCATATTTTTTTTGCTGATGAATATTACGGATTTGACGATGCATTTTATGCTGCGATAAAGGTTATTGAATTAATTATTAAGAATAAAAAACAACTTTCTCAACTTGTAGATGAAATTCCTAAATCTTTTAACACTCCTGAAATAAGAATAGATTGTGACGATAAAAAAAAATTTGAAATTATCTCTAAGGTTGTTTTTAATCAAAAAAAGAAAAACAAAAAGATTATTGATATTGATGGCGTAAGAGTTAATGAAGATGATGGTTGGTGGCTTCTTAGAGCGTCAAATACACAGGCTGCACTCGTTCTAAGGTGTGAATCTAAGACTAAGGAGGGACTTGAAAGTCAAAAAAAAAAAGTTGTCAGAGAGTTATCATTAGTTGACTCTGATTTAAGTGAAAAAATATTTTCTTGAAAATTCAGTTTTTTTTAACTAATTTTATAATATATGAACGATTCTAGTAAAGACCCTTCAAGCCAACTTTTAGTTAAGCAAAAAACTAAAAAACAAAGACCAAAACTCTTCAAAGTTATTCTTCTTAATGATGATTATACACCAATGGAGTATGTTGTTTCAATTTTGAAAATGGTTTTTAATAAATCTGAGACTGAGGCTATCAATATTATGCTAATGGTTCATAATAAAGGTTCGGGAATCTGTGGGATATTTACCAAAGAACTTGCGGAAACAAAGGTATTTACTGTTATGAAAATGGCTAAAAGTGATCAACACCCTCTTAAATGTATTATGGAACCAGAATAATGATATCAGATGAATTAGAAAAAACATTACAAAGAGCAAAAGAATGTGCATCAAATTTAAAGCACGAATACATGACTATTGAGCATCTTTTATATTCATTAATTGAGGATGAAGATGCCTCAGAAGTATTTAAGTCATGTGATATAAATGTAAACTTACTAAAAAATGAACTGGAAAATTTTTTAAATGATAATTTAAATGAGCTAGTTAATAATTCCTCAGAAGAGGTGAAGCCTACACTGGGTTTTCAAAGAGTGATTCAAAGAGCTGTCATTCATGTTCAATCCTCTGGAAAAGATGAAGCAAGTGCAAAAAATGTTTTGGTTTCAATTTTTAGTGAAAGAGAATCTCACGCTGTGTATTTCCTTCAAAAACAAAATTTAACCAGATTAGATGTTATTGATTATATTTCCCACGGAATTAAAAAAAATGATGAACCCGTATTTGCTAATAACAGTGAAAATGAATCAGATGAAAAAGTTGATACAAAAGACTTTATAAGCCAGTATTGTGTAAATCTAAATGAAAAAGCAGAAAACAATAAAATTGACCCAATTATTGGACGAAGCAAGGAGATTTTGCGAACAATTCATGTTTTGTCAAGAAGGAACAAAAACAACCCTATTTTTGTTGGAGATCCAGGAGTTGGTAAAACTGCATTGGCTGAGGGATTAGCTTTAAAAATTGTAAAAAAGGAAGTCCCACTCCCACTTCAAAATATGAAAATATTTTCATTGGATCTGGGAGGCTTAGTAGCTGGTACAAGGTTTAGGGGTGATTTTGAAGAAAGATTAAAAAAGTTAATAAATTTTTTTGAGAGTCATGATGACTCAATACTTTTTATAGATGAGATTCATACAATAATCGGTGCAGGAGGGACAAGTTCTGGATCAATAGATGCATCTAATATTCTAAAACCAGCATTAACTCGTGGTAATTTGAAGTGTATTGGATCAACCACTTACAGTGAATACAGAAATTATTTTGAGAAAGATAGAGCATTATGCAGGAGATTTCAAAAAATTGATATCAATGAACCATCTTTGGATGATTCAATAAAAATACTTGAAGGACTTAAAAAGTTTTATGAAAAGTTTCACTCTGTTACTTTTGAGGATGAATGTGCTACTGAGGCAGTTAAATTATCAAAAAAATATTTACTCAATACAAAGCTTCCCGATAAAGCAATAGATCTTTTGGATGAAACAGCTGCTTCGGTTAAGATTGATGAAAAAAGAAAAGTAAAAAATATTAAAACAAGTGATATTCAAGAGACCCTGTCAAAGATTGCTAATATACCGCCAAATTCAATTAAATCAGATGAAAAAATCAAACTTAAAAATCTTGAAAGAGATCTTAAAACACTTATTTTTGGGCAAGACAAAGCTATATCTGCTTTATCTTCAGCTATGAAATTATCTAAAACAGGACTCAGAAACAAAGATAAAACAATTGGTTCATTCTTGTTCACAGGACCAACTGGTGTAGGTAAGACAGAGCTTTCAAAACAATTAGCGAATGTAATGAAAATAAACTTTGTAAGATTTGATATGTCTGAATATATGGAAAGACATAGTGTATCTAAGCTTATTGGTGCACCTCCAGGATATGTTGGTTATGATCAAGGTGGTTTACTTACAGATTCTATTGATAAAAACCCTTTTTCAGTAATTTTATTAGATGAGATAGAAAAAGCTCATCCAGATGTTTTTAATATCCTTCTTCAAGTTATGGATTATGGAAGACTTACTGATCACATGGGTAAAAGTATAGATTTTACTAATGTTATATTAATCATGACAAGTAACATAGGTGCTAATGAAATTATAAAAGAAAAAATTGGCTTTCTTGGGGATTTTTCAAACAATGATAATGAGAAAGCTATTAGTAGTTTTTTCAGTCCTGAGTTTAGAAACAGAATAGATGCAATTATTAATTTTCAAATGTTAGGTAGAAAAGAATCAATGAAGATAGTTGATAAGCTACTTATGGAATTAGAAACACTTTTAGTTGATAAAGATTTAACTTTAAATGTTAGTGAAAAAGTTAAAAAGAAGGTTCAGGATTTAGGTTTTGATAAGAATAATGGTGCAAGACCAATGGCTAAAGTTATTCAAGAAAAAATTAAAGTTCCATTATCGGAAATTATTCTTAAATCAAAACAATCATCTGGCACAGTTTTTATTGATCTCAATAGAGATAACTCCTTTAAAATAACAATTAAGAAAAATGAAAAAAATAATATTTCAATTAATCCATAAACGGTACAAAAGATTCCAGATAATTGATTGATTCCATCACTTTATTTCTCTCTTGAAGAAAAAAGTCATTGATTAACCCACTTAATTTATTATTAACAAACCAGTGATTGCTATAAGTTATTTTAGGAACATAACCTCTTGAGATTTTATGTTCTCCTTGGGCTCCAGCTTCGATTTTTTTTATTTTTTTTTTTATGGCAAACTCAATAGCTTGATAATAACATAATTCAAAATGTAAATAAGGGACCTCATATAATGCTCCCCAATATCTTCCATATATAGTATCGTCTCCTAAAAAATGAAGTGCACAACCCAGAAAATCATTACCTTTATAAGCCTGAACTAATATAAGATCGTTTGTTATGTTTGAATTTAGCAGGTCATTAAAAAAGGAATTATTTAGATATGCAACACTCCATTTTTTTCTGATCGTATGTTGATAGCATTGATAGAACAGATCTATATCTTTTTTTTTAATTTCTAAACCTTTTTTGACAAAAAATTCAATTTTATTTTCTTTAAAATAATTCCTTTCTTTTAAGATATTTTTTCTTTTTTTTCTTTTTAATTTAGATAAAAAAGATTCAAAATTTTCATATGAATCATTATACCAGTAATATTGAATACCTAATCTTTGAAAAAAACCAAAACTCTTTAAAGTTTCAGAAACCTCTTTTTCAACAAAATTAATGTGAAATGATGAAATTTTCTTTTTAATAAAAAGTTTGATTAGATTTTTATAAAGTAAATTATCGTTTATGGATTTAGAGCCATAAATAAATTTTTTTCTGTTCACTGGTGTAAATGGAATAGCTGATAAGTATTTTGGGTAATATTCTATCCCAACACTATTATATGCATTAGCAAAAATGTGATCAAAAACATACTCACCATTTGAGTTAAGTTTTCTAAAATTAGGAATCATTCCAACAACTTTTTTATTTTCTTCAATTATAATATGTTCGGGTATCCACCCTTTATCAATATTTGTACATTTGTTTGATTCTAGTTTTTCAAAAAATTCTGAAGAGATAAAAGGTGAACTATCAGATAGGTTTTTATCACAAAAATCTTTTTGTTTGTTAATAGATGGAATTGTATAGATGTTCACAGAAAAAAATATCAGTATTTAAGACCAAAAATAGCATCAATTTCAATTGGAGATTCTTTTGGTAATGAATTCACTCCAATAACACTTCTTGAATGACTTCCATTTTTTTTACCTAAAACATTAATAATTAAATCTGATGCTAGGTTAAAAAGAATAGAATGATTTTTGAAAGATTTTGAGGTATTCAAATAACCTTTAAGATTTATACACTTGATTTCTTTTATTTTATTTTGTGAGTTATCAATAGCATCACTTAGTGTCCATAGTAGGTTAGTTGTAGTTAAAACAATAGATTCCGACTGTTCAATTGTATTCATATCAGTATCAATTTTTCCCTGAAATTTAAGTTGATCATTTTCAATTGGTAATTGTCCTGAAATAAAAAGTAAATTCTCGTAAATATAAAATGGCACATAATTAGCCAATGCAGCAAGTTTATTTCTTCTTCCAAGGTTTAATTCAATTAATTTTTTTGATAAAAAATTACTCATCAAATTTATGAAGACAAGTTAGACATTTAAAAAGGTTATCTTCTTTATAGACTGTAAAGTTTCCGCATTTATCACAAGGGTCTCCTTGAAAATTCTTAATATTTTTAATTTTTTCTGTTTCATTCCTAGAGTTTTCTGAGCTAATTAGTGTAAAGTTACCATCAAATACTTTTTTCCTCATAAAGCCTTTACTTGTAAATTTTTTTAAGACAGTTTCTGCACTTTTATCTTTATTTTTTTTATTGTTATATTCTGGAAGAATTTCAGTTGTTTGATTACTTTTTTCGTTACTTAAGTCGTCTCTTCCAAGGTATGAGATCGCCAATTCTTTAAAAATATAGTCTAATATAGAGGTTGAAAATTTTATTTCTGCATTTCCCTTTACTTCTCCACTGGGTTCAAATTTTGTGAAGGTAAAAGCTTCAACGAATTCTTCTAAAGGAACACCGTATTGTAGACCAATAGAGATAGCAATAGCGAAGTTGTTCATTAAACTTCTAAATGCTGCACCTTCTTTATGCATATCAATGAATATCTCACCCAAAGATCCGTCCATATATTCGCCAGTTCTTAAGTATACTTTATGGCTATTAATAGAAGCTTTTTGTGTGTAGCCTTTTCTCCGATGAGGCAACTTATTTCTTTCATTAGATTGTTGTATTTTTAATTTTTTAATTTCAACAATAAATTCAGATAAAAATTGCTTTAAAATTTTATTACTATCAACGGTATCAATTTTAGAATTTTTGTTAAATTTTTGCTTGTAGGATTCAAGAAAACGATCAGTGAAGTTTTTTATTTCTTTGAAATTCATGATAGTGTAAGTTATTAATTTAATAGTATATATAATGAGATTATCTTACAATTCTATTTTTTTTAAAATATATTGTCATCTTTTTACAAAAAAAGTTGGAACTGATGATTATGGAAATTTTTATTTCAAAAAAAAAAGTTTATCACGAAAAAATAATTATAGAGAAAGAAGATTTGTTGTTTATAAAGGTATAGTAGAAGCCAGCAAAGTTCCACAACAATGGAATGCGTGGCTTCATCATGTTTTAGATAATCCACCAAAAAAAAAAGAAAAAAAGCCTACTTGGCTTAAGGATCATACTCCTAATTTTACTGGTACAAACTATGCATATGAATATAAACAAAAAAAAGAAAATGTTAAAATTAAGAAAAGTTATACAAGATGGTCACCAGATGAATAGTTCTTTTTCTAAATTCTTTTTGGGCTTTTTTGTAGTAGTCATTCTATTTGACTTAATGCTTATTGATAGAAATAGTGAAGATGAAAATATGATTGATATTTTTGCTACATTTAATAAAACAGATGGACTTAACGAAGGTGCATCTGTAATGATATCTGGTATCAAAATTGGGTTTGTTGATAAGATTTTTTTAAAAAAAAATCATCCAACTGTCATAATGAAAATTAATAAAGATGTTGAAATTACAAGTGATTCGTCTATTTCAATTCAAACTGACGGTTTGTTTGGGTCAAAATTTCTTTTGATTGAACTAGGTGGACTCGATGATTACATGGAAAAAGGTGATTCATTTTCTTTTGCAGAGGATTCAATTCTTCTTCAAGATCTATTAAATAATATAATTAAAATAGGAGAAAAAAATAAATTATGAAAAAAAATTATATAGAATCAATATTAGGTCTTTTAACGCTTGTACTGGCAATATCATTTCTACTAAAATTTATTGACGTCAATACTGATAATAAATCAACATATAATTTAAGAGCTAAATTTTTAAAAGCTGGAGGAATAAATATTGGTAATGATGTTAAAATGAGAGGTGTAAAAATTGGTGTAATTAGTGGTGTTTCGTTGGATAAAGATTATTTTGCAGTTGTTGATTTTAAAGTTTATGAGAATATAAAAATTCCTAAAGAAAGTACTGTTAAGGTAGCAAGTGATGGAATATTAGGAAATAAATACTTGTCAATATCACCAAATGGAGATTTTATTGATTTGCTAAGTGTTAATGAAGAAATAAAAAATGTTGAAGACTATGAATCAATAGAAGATCAAGTTAGTAAAATTATATTTCTTGCTACACAATAAACAATGTCAAAAAAAGTAGAAAAACTTTTATGGTATTCTAAAGAAAAAAAAATTATTTCCTGTGATGAAACCAATAAAGTTTTAAATGAAAATTTTACAGAGATAGAAACTACGATACAAAATGCGTTTGATGATGCAGTTCTTATAGGTTGCGATGAAAAAGATTTTAAGAAAAAAATAATTGAACTTATAGATCTTTTGGAATTTTCATTAGGAAAAAAATAAATTGAAATCTTATTTGTTTCTCATAATCATTGTTTTTGGCACATTATCATTCGCAAAAAAAAATACTATGCAATGCCAAGGCGCTAAATTAAGAATCATAAATAAAATTACAACTGAGCAAATTACTTATGATATACCATTATCTCAAACTTTGGAACTTGATAATGCTAAGGTTAAAATTTTAAAATGCCTTATCGTTGAAGATTCTGGTGTTCAGGATCAAATTGCTTTATTAAGTCATAAAATTTCAGATCAAAAAAATAAAAATTTTTTAGGTTGGATTTTTAAATCTAGCCAATACGTTAATTCTCCTGTAAACCCTATTTTTGATATAAAATTAGAAAAATGTTTACTTGAAGATCCAATTTTTTTAAAGAAACAATCAACTAAAATATTCTAATATATACTTTGAAATATGTATTGGAAAATTAGTCTTATAACTCCCATCTTTTTTTATTATCTGACGATATTCATTTTTACTTATTTTTTTTGTTCCAAATTGTTTAAGGTGGTCAGAATAAAATTGAGTATCAATATATTTAAACCCACCTTCTTTTAAATGTGCTGCTAAATATGCAAGTGATACTTTACTTGAATTTTTTTTAAGACTAAACATACTTTCACCACAAAAAATTTTACCCAGAACTATTCCGTACAAACCACCGACAAGCTTGCCTTTTTCATAACAACCAATTGATTTAGCAATACCTTTTCTATTAAGCTCAACGTAATTTTCAATTATTTGGTCATTAATCCATGTTGAGTTGCGTTTAAAGTTTATTGCACATGATTTAATAATTTTTTCAAAATTTTGATTAACCTTTATTTCAAATAAATTTTTCTTAAGAATTTTTTTTAGACTTTTTGTAATTCTAAATTCATCTAAATAAATTATACCTCTTTCTTTTGGTTCCACCCAGTAAATGAAAGGGTCATAATGTGAATCAGACATTGGGAACAATCCCATGTTATATTTTTTTATTATAATCTCTGGTGAAAGAAACATTATTTTAATATTGTGTGTCCATCCAGTTAATGTCAAATTGACCATTTATAAAGTCTTTGGTGCTAATTATTTTTTTTAGCAAAGGAATATTAGTTTGAACACCTTCAATTACATACTCATTTAATGCCCTTTTTAGCTTCATTATACATTCATGTCTACTATTACCAGTAGCAATTAACTTAGAAATTAACCCATCATAAAAGGAACTAATATTGCAACCTGTATATAAAGCAGAATCAATTCTTATACCAGGCCCTCCAGGTGGATGATAAGTTTTTATTTTACCTGTTGATGGAAGGAATGTAATAGGATTTTCTGCATTAACTCTACATTCAATTGAATGTCCTTTTTGTTTAATATCACTTTGATTTATTGAAAGTCTATTATGACTTGAAATACTTATTTGCTCTTTAACAATATCTACTTTATAGACCTCTTCAGTTACTGTATGCTCTACTTGTAACCTTGTATTCATTTCCATAAAAAAAAAATCACCTTTACTGTATAAAAATTCGACAGTTCCAATATTAAAGTAATTGATTTTCTGTAGTGCCTTTGTTGTAACTTCACAAATTCGTTTTCTTTCTGTCTCATTTATTGCTGGGCTAGGACACTCTTCAATTATTTTTTGATTTCTTCTTTGTATTGAACATTCTCTTTCACCAAGGTGGACAATGTTACCGGACTCATCACCAATAATTTGTATTTCAATATGACGAGGGTTTTCTACAAATTTTTCTATATAAAGGTCACCATTTCCAAAGCTTTGTTCGGCTTCTTTTTTTGCAAGGAGAAAGTTATTTTTTAGATCCTTTTCTTTTTTAACAACCTTAATTCCTCTTCCACCACCACCGTTTGTTGATTTTATAATTATGGGATAACCTAATTCTTTGGCTATATTTTTTGCTTCTGATATATCCTTTACATTGTCTTTGCTCCCAGGAATTGTTGGGAGACCAATACTTTTTGCCAGAGCTTTTGCTTGAATTTTATTAGCCATATTAGCAATATGTTCATGCTTTGGTCCAATAAACTTAAAACCATGATCACTTACAATTTTTGCAAAATTTGAGTTTTCTGCAAGCATCCCAATACCTGGATGGATTGCGTCTGCATTCGCAATTGTTGCCGCAGAGATAATTGAAGGAATATTTAAGTATGAATTTTTAACATGTGCTGGGCCAATACAAACGCTTTCGTCAGCAAGTCTTACAAACATTTCTTTTTCGTCAGCAGTTGAATGAACTACAACAGTCTTGATATCTAATTCTTTACATGCTCTAAGAATTCTGAGTGCTATTTCCCCTCTATTAGCTACGAGAATTTTTTTTAACATCACTCAATTAAAACTAGTGGTTCACCGAACTCTACTGGAGATTCATTTTTCACAAAAATATTTTTTATTTTTCCATTTTTATCAGCCGTAATTTCATTCATAGTTTTCATTGCCTCAATTATAAGTAAAACTTGACCTATTTTTACATTTTGACCAATTTCTATGAATTGTTTTGCACCAGGTTCAGGGGTTAGATAAGCAGTACCAACTAAGGGAGATTTAAGTGCTTTCTCTGAGGGATTTATTACTACTTCATCTTTTTTTAATTTTTGATCCTTTAAAATGTTAGATTCCAGTGTATTTTTTAATGCAAAGTTTTTTTTGAGTTTAAAGCTAGAGGATTCATCTTTGTATTCAATTTCTGAAAGATTGTTTTTATCCATAGTGTTAGATAAAGTTTCAATATCCTCAAGAATTTTTTTTGTGATTTTATTCATTTTTAATTAACATTTTTACAGAGTTTAAAGCCATTATATAAACATGAGTTCCAAAGCCAGCAATAATACCATCTACAACTGAACTTATGAAAGAGTTTTTTCTAAAATTTTCTCTGGAATAGATATTAGAAATATGAATCTCAATTTTTGAAATTTTTAAAGTCTTTAATGCATCATGTATTGCAATTGATGTATGTGTTAAAGCGCCTGCATTAATTATAAGACCATCAAATGAGGTGCTTTTCTGAATTTTATCAATTAATTCACCTTCGTGATTACTTTGAAAAAAAGATATCTCTATACCAAGGTCTTTGGATTCTTTTATACATTTATCTTCTATATTTTTAAGTGTATCTTTACCATAAAATTCTGGTTCTCTTTTTCCTAGCATGTTTAAGTTTGGACCATTTATAATTATAACTTTTTTCATTTAGATTCTCTTTTAATTATTTCCTTTTCTAAATCGGAGATTTTATTGATTAAAACTGGGTCATTAGAAATTCTTTTTGCTCTTTGAATATGTATCTTAGCATTATTTAATTCATTAACTAATAAATATTTTTCGGCAAGAGCATAGGATGAATAATCGTGTTTTTTTAATTTACCATAATTTAATCCTAAATAGTGCCATGCATCATAAGGAAAATCATCATCTTTAATGTATGACCAAAGTAGTTTAATGGATTCTTGACGTAACTCCTTTTGCTTGGAGTGATACAAAGATTTTGCTAAAAATAAATTAAAACTTTTTTCATCAGGTTTAAGTTCTTTTGCTTTTCTGAAAGCTACTATTGATTTGTTTATCATTCCATTTTCAAATAAAATCTGTCCTTTTAATTCGTAGAAATATGGGTTTTTTTTATCTAAGTTTATACATTTTTGTATGGATAATAGCGCATCTTTAATTTTTCCAATTTTGTAGTATCTTAATGAGTAAGCATAAAGACTTTGAATACTTTCTTTTTTTGGGTAAAGAAATTGCAAATCTCTATCATTTAAGAAAAATCCGTGAACTTTCGCTTTAACTAACAAAAATTTATTTTCTAGGTTTTTAAAATTTTTAAGTTTTTGATCTTTTAAATTAAACTCTACATATTTTTTTCTTTCACTTGATAATGGGTGAGTTAAAAGATAAGGGTTAATTTTTTTTAGACTTTCATTTTTTTCTAAAACTTTAAAAACATTTAGAATACCTTGTAATGAGAACCCTGACTTTTTTAAAAGTCTTATAGCATTCTGATCTGCTAATGATTCTTGCGTTCTCGAGAAAGATAAAAAACTAGCTGAACCTAACTTCTGCCCTCCAAGAAGGATTGCTGTTCCTGCTTGTCCAGCACCGGCAGCAATTGCTCCTGCAGCTAAGATTGAAGAAATTATATTTATCATTGATGACTTTTCCATAGCCTTCATTTTATTAGAAAAATGTCCACCTACAATATGACCAATTTCATGTGCAATAACACCAGCAATATCCTCTAACCCTTTACTTTCAATTATTAAGCCTTTTGTTATGAATATTTTCTGTCCTGGAATTACAAAAGCATTAACATATTCTTTGTTATCAATGAAAAAGTTAATTTCACCTAAATTTAAGTTATTATCTTTTATTAGTTGACGAGATATTTCCTTAAAAAGGTTTTCAGTTTCTGCATCTCTCATTATATTTAGTTCACTTGAATGTGAAACAGAAAGAGAGAAGGCCGTAAGTAAAAAAATTATAAATGACCTCATATTAATGTTATAGTAATTTTTTTTTATATTTATAAAAATGAATAATAATTTTTTTTTTCCATCAAATAGATCTAAAGTAGATGCATTTGCAGTAATGCAAATGCTATCCAAAGCAAATGATATAGAGAAAACAGGAAAAATCATATATCACCTTGAATTAGGAGAACCTCAAGTATCAACACCAATAGAAGTAAAAAATAAAATAAAAGAACTTCTTAATCATAATTTACCTGGATACACTCCTTCTAATGGCATTGTTGATTTAAGACTAAAAATTTCAGAATATTATAAATTAAAATACAAATTAAATATAAATCCAGATAATATTTTTATTACTACGGGTTCCTCTGGTGCTTTTCTACTCAGTTTCTTGTCATGTTTTGATGCAAAAAAGAAAGTTGGTATATTCAATCCAGCTTACCCAGCTTATAGAAATATTTTAAGATCTTTAGATCTAGATGTAATTGAAATTGAACCAAACAAAGATAATATTTGTAAAATTGATATAAAAAAAGTTGAAAGCTATAAATTTTTAGATGGCTTAATTATTTCTAACCCTAATAACCCAAATGGTCAGATTTTCTCAGATAAGGAGCTTGAATATATATATAAATTTTGCGAAAGTAATAATATTACTCTTATTTCGGATGAAATCTATCATGGTATTGAATACGATAAACAATATTCAAAATCAGTATTAAATTTTGGATCTGATTCAATTATAATAAATAGCTTTTCAAAATATTTTTGTATGCCTGGTTGGAGGTTAGGTTGGACTATTATCCCGGATTATTTAAAAGAAAATTTTTTGAAACTTTCTCAAAATATTTTTATTTCATCTGGTAGTATTTCTCAATACTCAGCAATAAAGGTTTTTGACTGTTTGGACAGTCTTGATAAAATTGTTTCTAAATACTCTGTAAATAAAAATGTAGTGTCACAGAATTTATCCAAATTTAAGAGATTGAAGTTTTTTAAACCAAGTGGAGCTTTTTATTACTACCTTGATGTGAGTGATTTTCACGATGATTCAAGTAAGCTAGTTAGCAGGATACTTCGAGAAACAGGGGTTGTTTTGACACCCGGAACAGATTTTGACAAAATAAATGGTCACAAAACAATGAGGCTAGCATTTTCATGTAAAAAAAATATTGTTGAAAAAGCAACAGAGAAGCTTACCAATTGGTTTTTAAAAAATTACTGACTCCACCACCCTTGCCTTTTTTCAGTTTTTTCTTGTTCTTTTAACACTTCAATATTTTGATCTTGTCTTTCCTTAGACCTTTTAGATGATATGTTTTTGGAGTTTCTTTTACCTTTTAAGTCTGTAACTTTCTTTCTATAACTTTTTCGCTTTAGCTTCATTACTTCTTCATTAGCTTCATTATTTTTTTCATCAGATTTTGTTAATTTATTTTCTAGAGGAATTATTTTTTCATTTATTTTTTTTGTGTTATCATAAGTTTTTTCATTTTTTTTGCTACTTTTGTCATTTTTTTTAATTTTTAGCACTTTGTTTAATAATTCTAAGTCTACATCAGAATTAAAATTTTTATAAAGAACCTCATTATATTTACAAATTATAAAGTCAAAATTATTGAGTTTATTAAAGACTTGAATTTTTATATTTTGCTTATTGGAGATTCTTTTTAGATTACACTCATTTAGTTTTTCACCAAGTATTTCATTGCATAAAACAGATATTTTATCTTGAGGTTTTTCCAAACAAATTTCATTGTAAACTCTTAAAATTTGATTTGATAAAAAATCATATGAAGGACTGCTACCATAGCCATTGCAATGACTACATTTTTGTGAAATTTTTGAATCTTCTGTTACTTTTAATCTTTGTCTAGATAGTTCTAATAATCCAAAACTACTAATTCTTCCAATTTGAATCCTTGCTCGATCATTTTTTAAGAAATCTTTTAACCTTTTTTCAACTTTAAAATTATGATTTCTTTCTAACATATCAATAAAATCTATAACAACTAGTCCTGCTAAATCTCTTATTTTAATTTGTCGACTAATTTCTTCTGCAGCCTCAAGATTAGTTTGGAATGCAGTATCTTCAATATTTCTATTCTTTGTAAATTTCCCAGAATTAATGTCAATTGCAACTAAGGCTTCCGTTTGATTTATTACCAAGTAGCCACCAGATTTCAGATTGACAACAGGATTGTTAATATCAACAATTTTTTTTTCAATTCCTTGGTTAAAAAATAAAGGCTTTTTATCCTTATAAAACTTTATCTGTTTAACTGATTGAGGCATAAATTGTTTTACAATCTCTTTACATTTAATTAAAGTTTGCTTGTTGTTTACATAGATACTTTCATAAGTTGCGTCAAAATAATCTCTTAAGCATCTCGTAATTAGATTATCTTCTTCATGAATCAGACAAGGTGCATTAGATTTAATTGTTTTTGAAGTTATTTCTTTCCACAATTTTATCATGGTATTGTAGTCTCTCTTTATTTCTTTTAAACCCATAGACTCTCCTGCAGTTCTAATTATAACCCCCATGCCTGCTTTAATTTTTAATTTACTAACAACTTCTTTTAATCTTTTTCTTAATTTTAGATCCGCTATTTTTCTTGAAATACCTCCACCTTTATTAGTATTAGGCATCAGAACACAATATTTTCCAGCTAATGAGAGTCTAGTTGTAACTGCAGCACCCTTATTACCTCTTTCTTCTTTTACAACTTGAATTAAAATTACCTGATTACTTTTAATGACTTCTTGAATGGTATACTTTCGGTGAAAAATTATGGGTTTATTTTTTTTTGAAGGTTTAAAACTTCTCTTTCTTTTTACTCTAGTTGTGGAAAAATCATCAAGTGGTTTATAATTAAAAAAATCAAAAATTCTTGACAAAAAACCTTCATTACCTGTTAAGTTTTTATCAATTGGTGAATTTGCATTTTGATTTTCTTGAAAGCTTTCATTAACAAAAGGTTCACTTTCTTCTTCCTCATTGATGTTTATGTTTTGTGAGGCTTGGAGTTCTTGTTCTAATAATTTTTTTTTATCAGCCGTTGGAATTTTGAAATAATCTGGATGTATTTCATTATATGCAAGAAAGCCATGTTTATTTCCCCCGTAATCAACAAAAGCTGCTTGAAGTGATGGTTCGACTCTTACAATTTTTGCTAAATAAATATTACCTTTTATTCTTTCATTCTTAACTTTTTCAGATTCATAGTCTATAAGATTATTACCTTCAACAATTGCAACCCTTACCTCATTTTCAAGGTTTGCATCGATTAACATTTTCTTCATTTTTTCATTTTCCTTTTAAATCATTGATATCAATTATTATGTATTTTCTAACAAATTACAAAAAAAAAGAAGATATTGTTTTTTTTTGTAAAAAAACCACTATATTTAGTATAATCCAATCAATAACAAAATTGAAAGTTACCAATAACATTATTCTATATTTATTATTATTATTTTATAGCACTGAATTATTCTCAATTGAAATTAAAAATATAAGATACGGTTCTAATGGTGAGATTAGCAGATTAGTTTTTGATTTAACTGATGACATTACATTTAAAAGCCAAACTGAATCAAAACAAATAAAAATTTTTTTTGATAATAAAGTTTTTTTGAAGAAAAAATTAAATAAAAACAAGGATTTAGAAAATATTTTATTTGATATCACTAAGAATGTTATCACTATAAATTTTAAGCAAAAAATATATGAACCAAATATTTATATTTTAAAAAAAAAGAACAATTCTTATTCTAGAATTGTAGTAGACTACTTAAAAAAGAAAAAAAAAAGAAGAACTATAATTATTGATCCTGGTCATGGTGGTAAGGATTCAGGTGCAGTTGGAATAAGAAAACAACTTGAAAAGAATATAACTTTAAAAGTAGGTATTTTATTAAAAAAAAAGTTTGAGAGTTTAACGGATTATAATGTCATTTTAACTAGAAAAGAAGATATTTATCTGAAACTTAGGGAAAGAACTGACATTGCTAAAAAATTTAACGCCGATATATTTATATCTTTACATGCAGATTCAAATAAAAATAAAAGAACAAGAGGAATATCTTTGTACACATTATCAGAAAAAGCATCAGATAAGGAAGCAGGAGCTCTAGCTAAAAGAGAAAATAGTTCAGACTTTTTGGGTAATGTTGATTTGTCATTAGAGAGTTCTGAAGTCACTAATATTTTGATAGATCTTACCAAAAGAGAAACACTTAATCAGTCCAGTCATCTTGTAAACTTTTTAATCAAAGAATTTAAAAATGATATGAACCTTCTTAGAAGAGCCCATAGATTTGCAGGTTTTACAGTTTTAAAATCACTTGATATTCCTTCAGTTTTAATTGAAATGGGTTATTTATCTAATTTAGAAGATTCTAGACTCTTGATAGATAAGTCATATCAAAATAAAATCACTGATGATATTGTAAAAGCAATAAAAAATTATTTTAAATGGAAAAATAAGTATGATAATTAAGGTTCTATATGGTTAAAAAGTTTATTAATTTATTGAGTTTAATTCTAATAGGTTTTTTTAGTTTCTTCTTTGTTGCAGTTTTTATTCTATATTTTTTTGGTAAAGATCTTCCAAGTTTTGACAAATTATCTTCCTATAACCCAAGGTTGGTATCAAAAATTTACACATCTAGTGGAAATTTTTTGGAGGATTATTCCAATGAAAATAGAGTTTTTATTAGTTTTGATGACATTCCTAAAGAACTTATAGATTGTTTTCTAGTTACAGAAGATATTAATTTTTTTAATCACATAGGTATTGATTATAGAGGAATAGTCAGAGCATTCTTAAAAAATATTTCTAATACATTTACCAACAAGAGATTGGAAGGGGCATCGACAATAACGCAGCAGGTTGCCAAAAATTTTCTTTTAACAAACGAAATTTCATATACAAGAAAAATCAAGGAAATTATTATTGCTTTGAGAATGGAAAAGGTTTTAACAAAGGAGCAAATAATGGAGCTATATCTTAACGAAATTTATTTAGGTAATGGATCATATGGAATTGCATCAGCGTCATTAAATTACTTTAACAAATCAGTTTCAGATCTAGACTTACATGAAATGGCAATTTTGGCAGCTCTTCCCAAGGCCCCGTCAAG
>MDTB01190680.1_pt1 | contig 19514 bp, 17 predicted proteins | sample 811161 | NCBI WGS metagenome assembly MDTB01 (sample SAMN05326650, study PRJNA326480) | marine metagenome | isolation source: seawater | place: Mediterranean Sea | collected 2009 | reverse complement strand
CTCTTCCAGTCAAACAAAAAAACTTCATTATCTGATTTTTGATAAACCATATCAATACTTCCTGCTAATAATTTATTTTCATCAAAAACTCTCCACTCAGTTCTAAAAGGATTATAGTTTTTACTTATGTATTTCTCATGGAAATTAATGAATTTTTCAAATTCTCTTGAGTTATTGTATTCTGTCCCGTTATAATAATTTTCAATCTGATTATGTAATTCTGTTCCAAGATCTCTTGCTTTACCTCCTAATTCCTCCCATCTATTTAAGATTTCTTCTTTGCTTTCTCCTGTCTTATTACTTTCCCTTTCTGCCCAATAATTTTTATCGAATTTTGGAAAAAACTTTTGAATAAGTTGAGTTACAGAGATTGCTTTATTCTTGTCATCTATGGTATAAGAATGTTCTTCTTCGTTGAATGTAATTCTGCTATCTCTTTTATGAGAATTTAAATTTTCTAAATTTTTCATATTTATAATTACTGTGCAATAATAATGATGATATATTCTTTTTAATTACAAAAAAACTATATTTAGTTTTTAACTAAAAATTAAGTATTATGGAAATTAATGAATTATTGATTCCTACTATTTTAGGAGGTATTTGTGTTCTTATTAGTGTATATGGTCTTGCTATTGCTAAAGATAGGAAATATGCATTAGGTGGTCTTTTTTTATATTCTTTAATACCAATCAGTCATAGAATAGGTATTTATTTAGAGAATCCTGAAGATTATTTCAGTTTAGTTACAGTTATTATTTTTGTTTGTCAAGCTGTAATAGCAATCCCATTAGGTGGATTTCTTAGTCCTAATAAAGATAGTATTCAGAAGACTTGGTCTTTAAAAGTTCAGCTTACAATATTGATTATAAATGCGTCTTTTGCAGCTATAATTCTAAATGATCCCATGGTTCCAACTATTATCGGTACCTATCATGCTATTTATGCTTTAATGATGCTAGTTGCAATTTCCAAAACGTTAGCGGGAAAAATGGACATGAAATAATTTTTAAAAAAAAATTATTAAATTAATGGTCTAAACATTGGCCATTAATTTAATAATTATGAAATATATACCTAATCTAATTCTTTTAATCTTAATTTTTTCTCTCAACTCATTTGCTCAAACAAGAAGTATTGAAGCTGAAAGTAGTGTAGTAACAAATCATTTTGTTACAGTAAATGGCAATAGGATTCCCTATTCCGCTACAGCCGGCACTTTACCAGTATGGAGTGATGATGATAAAGCAGTTGCTACATTATTTTATACTTATTATAAAAGAACAGATGTAAAAGATGGTGTAAAAAGACCAATTTTTTTCTCTTTTAATGGTGGCCCTGGAGCAGCATCTATCTGGATGCACATGGGATATACAAGTCCAAGAACTTTAAATATAGATGATGAAGGATTTCCTGTTCAACCATATGGTATAAAAGAAAATCCATATTCAATAATTGATGTTGCAGATATTGTTTATGTTAATCCAGTGAATGTAGGTCTTTCAAGAATACTAGATAAAGATTATGATAGATCGAATTTTTTTGGAGTAAATTCTGACATAAAATATTTATCACAGTGGGTAGAGGATTTTATAAATAAATATGACAGATGGCTTTCTCCAAAATACCTAATTGGTGAGAGTTATGGAACGACAAGATGTTCTGGTATGGCTTTAGAGCTTCAAAGTAGGTGGCATACTACATATCTTAATGGTGTTATTTTAGTTTCCCCTACAGGTCTAGGAATTAAAAGAGATGGTCCTGTTGACTCAGCATTAAGATTACCATATTTTACTGCAACGGCTTGGTACCATAATAAATTAGATGATGAACTTCAGAGTAGAGAATTATTAGATCTATTAAGTGAGGTAGAAAACTTTACAATCAATGAACTATTACCAGCAATCTCTCTTGGTAATTCTATTTCTGATAATAAGAAAAATGAAATTGCAAAGAAAGCAGGAAGGTATTCAGGTCTAACCGATAGAGATTACACTGATAATAATCTTGATGTATCAAATCAATACTTTTGGAAAAAATTACTATATGATGAGGGTTTTATATTAGGTAGGTTAGATTCTAGATACAGAGGTATAGATAAAAAAAATTCTGGAGTATCAGTAGGGAGTTATCCTGAACTAGATGCCTGGGATCATGCATTTACCCCTGCAATGCAACACTATCTGAATAATAATTTAAATTATAAAACAAATATGAATTATAACGTCTGGGGAAATGTTAGGCCATGGAATAGAGATAATGATAATACAGGTGATAATTTGAGACAAGCTATGGCGAAAAATCCATTTTTAAATGTAATGATTCAGTCAGGTTACTATGACGGAGCCACTCAATATTTTGATGCGAAATATACTATGTGGCAATTAGACCCAAGTGGTAAAATGAAAGACAGACTATCTTTTAAAGGATATGAGAGTGGTCATATGATGTATTTAAGAAGAGAAGACTTGAAAAACTCAAATGATGATATAAGAGACTTCATTAAAAAAACTATCCCTAATTCTCCTGCAAAATATTAATATATGAGATTTTTTATTTTTTTATTTTTCATATCAAATATTAGTTTCTCTCAGGAGAATTTTACTTTAGATCAAATAAAGTCATACCCTTTTCCTAATGAGTTAACAGGATCATCAGATGCTTCAAAGATAGCTTGGGCGTTTGATGAAGAAGGTAAGAGAAATATATATGTTGCTATGGGACCCAAATTTGTGGCAAGAAGATTGACTTCATACATGGAAGATACAGGTCAAGAGCTTTCAAGTGTTTCTATTTCATCTGATGGTAATTGGATCGTATATATAAGAGGAGGAGACTTTGGTTCTAATTGGGATGATGAACTCCCTGTAAATCCAACTTTCAATCCTATTCCTCCAAAGGTGCAAATATGGGCTGTGGCATTTTCAGGTGGAGATCCAATTATGATTGATGAAGGCATAAATCCAGTTATATCACCACTCAGTAATGAAATTGCATATATTAAAGATGGACAGATATGGATATCTTCCATAGATGGTAAAGGTGATCCTAAGAAAATATTTCATTCAAGAGGAAGAAACGGATCTCAAATTTGGTCACCAGATGGATCAAAAATTGCTTTCGTATCATATAGGGGGGATAGGTCATTTATAGGTATATATAAAGATAAAAACTCAAATATAAATTGGATAAATCCATCTTTTGATAGAGACTCTTCTCCAAGGTGGTCTCCAGATGGCACTGAGATTGTTTACATAAGACAACCTGGAGCGGCAGGCAAACCAGCCCCAATTTTAGGTGGGAAACATAACCCTTGGAAAATAGTGAAGACAAATATAAAATCAATGGTAAGTAAAGAGTTATGGACTGCCCCAAAAACTTTAAGAGGTTCTTACCCAAGAACTCAGGGAGGAACAAATTTACACTGGGCAAGCAATAGGATTGTATTTTTATCTTATCATGATGGGTGGCAACATCTATACTCCATTTCTGAAAATGGAGGTAAGGCACTTTTATTAACTCCTGGTGATTTTATGTGTGAGTACATAAAAATGTCTCCAGATAAAAAATCAATAGTATTTACAGCAAATACAGGGGGTGACAATTATGATATTGACAGAAGACATATCGTTCAAGTATCAGTTGATAAGTCTGACATGAAAGTTCTTACTAATGGTATTGGTTTGGAGTGGACTCCATTAATCACCGGCGATTTGAAACATGTAGCTTATATAAGTGCAACTTCAACTAGACCACCTCTTCCTACTATATTAGATTTAGGTACAAATAAAAAGAAAATATTAGCTCAAGATAGGATTCCTAAAGACTTTCCTTCAGAAAAAATGGTAATACCAACACAAATAAAATTTAAATCAACAGATGGTATTGAAGTTTATGCTACTAAATTTGAGAAAAACAATAATAAAAAAAATAAACCAGCAATAATATATATCCACGGTGGTCCTCCTAGACAAATGTTATTAGGTTGGCATTATTCATCTTACTACTCAAATGCATATGCTCTAAACCAATATTTAGCAAGTAAAGATTTTGTGGTAATATCAGTTAATTATAGACTTGGAATTGGATATGGATATGAGTTTCATAATCCAATAGATGGAGGTACTAGGGGTGCGTCAGAGTACAAAGACATAAAAGCAGCTGGGTTATGGCTTAAAGATCAAAATTATATAGATGAAGATAGAATCTATGTTTATGGTGGTAGTTATGGAGGTTATTTGACAGCAATGGCACTTGGTAGAGATTCTCAATTATTCTCTGGAGGAGTTGATATTCATGGTGTGCATGATAGGACTCTATATGGATACCTAAACACTATTAACTATGAGAAAGCTCCCGATTATGAATTAGCGAGAAAAACTGCTTGGGAATCATCACCCATTGCAGATGTTAATACATGGGAATCTCCAGTATTAATTATTCATGCAGATGACGACAGAAATGTTTATTTTAAACATAGTACAGATTTGGTTCAAAGATTAAGAAATAAAAAAGTTTATATGGAGACAATGGTTATTGTTGATGATACTCACCATTTCATGATGTTTAAAAATCAGATGAAGGTTAATAAGTCAACAGCTGATTTTTTATCTAGGCTAGCTAGGGGAGAGATTAATTAGATTTTATTGGGTCTTCTCTCACAATAATTTTATCTGTAAATGTATCTCCATTATCAAGGCGAATCATTACGTTATATATTCCCTCTTCGACATCAAATTCACTATATAATTTATCACCAAACATTTTCTTTCCATTGGCATACATACCATAATTATCTAAAAATTTCTTTCTTAATTTATTAAGGTCACTAAAAGATTTTTGTTCTTTAAAATTATAAGAATTTAATCCTTTCCTGTCAACTACAATTTCTCTAAAAGACTCTTTTATACCAACAAATTTATCTCTGTAATTAATTAATTCCTCTTCTGTCCTTTTAAGTTTAAAAGGCCAAATGAATCTATTTATCCCTTTATTTATTTCTATAGATTTTCTGAAACTAGGAGTGTTTTTTTCTGATTCAAATTCATCTTTTGAAATTAATAATTCCCCGTTTATTTTAGAATTACTATAAAAATTAATAATTGCACCATATGGAGGATTTTCTCCTCTAAATTCAAAATATGGTTGTTTTCTTCCTGTATTTATTTTTATCCATTTTGTTGATATTCTAGTTGGAAGAAGGTTAGATTTATTTTCATTTAAGAATCTAAGTGGTGATATATCATCTAATATCCAAATACTTTTCCCGTGTGTCCCTGCAATAATATCTCCTTCTCTTGGATGAATCACAAGATCATGTATAGCGACAGTTGGTAAATTTTTACCTAATTTTTCCCAAGAATTTCCTTTATCTTTTGAAAAATAAACTGACTCTTCAGTTCCAACAAATAATAAATTTTCATCTATATAATCTTCTTTAATTACATATACTGAATATTTTTCAGGAAGATTTCCTGTTATATTTTTCCATGATTTTCCGTAATCATTTGTAACATACACATAAGGTCTATTATCATCAAACCTGTGATTGTCAAATGTTACGTATGCTGTTCCTTTCTTATGTTTAGAAGCTTCAACTCTACTAACCCATGATTTTTTTGGCACATTAATAAAGTTTTGTCTAACATTTTCCCAGCTTTTACCACCATCTTTTGTTATTTGGACATTTCCATCATCAGTACCAACCCATATAATACTTGTATCTACTGGAGTATCACTTATAGTAATAATAGTGTAATGATTTTCTCCACCTGTGTTGCTATTGGTTAGACCTCCTCCATTAGAAGTATTTCTAAGTTTTTTATCATTTGTTGATAAGTCAGGACTTATTATTTTCCAATTATCACCCCTGTCATTTGATTGAAATAAATGATTTGAACCAAATAAAACTTTTTTTGAGTTGTGCGAGGATATTATAAAAGGGCTGCTCCAATTAAATCTAAATTGAGGTGGTAGTAGGGGCCTGTCAGGTCTTTCTCTAAAGAACCAATGCTCACCTGGGTCAATTGTATATTTATTTCTTGTTTCATCATATTTAAAATCAACAAAATCTTTAAAATTTGATATAGTTTCTGGAGTTGGAGTTATAAATGTATATTCTCTTGTCTCTATATTTTGTCTTGCTACAAATCCAACATGATTAACTGTATATACAGTCCTCCAATCTTCAGGATCAATTTGAGTATGAAATCCATCTCCCTCAGCAATCCAAGTACTATGCATATTTAGGATACCTCTATACTCTTTACTATTACTAGGTGTCATCCAAAGTCCATTATCTTGAAGTCCACCACTGACATAATAAGGATCTCTCATATCTACACCTATAGCATAATATTGGCCTATAGCCATATTATTATGAGATAACCAAGTACTTCCTCCATCTATAGATAAGCGAGAACCTTGATCAGTAGCTATATACATTATTTTATTATCATATGGAGCTATCCACATATCATGATCATCACCCCCATCCGTTCGCCATCTACGAGGCCCAAAAGTTTTTCCTCCATCATTTGAAATCATAAAACCTCTTGATACAACATAAATATTATTAGGGTCAATTGGATCAATTTCAATCTGACCATGATAAAATGGCCTTACAGCATGTTTTAATAAAAATTTCCATGATTCTCCAGCATCATAAGATATATATACACCAGTACCTGGTTGATCTTCAGGTAAGTTTTCATCTGCTTCATATGCCATAACAATTATGTCTGGGTTATTAAGATGAATTGATATATCTATCATCCCACTACTTCCTTTTGCAAGTCCATTAGTGATTTTTTTCCATGTCACACCTCCATCAGAACTTTTGAATAAACCACCTTTTTCTCCTCCACTTTCAAAACTAGCAGGCTGTCTTAATCTGTGGTAAAATCCAGCATAAATTATATCAGGATTACTAGGATGAAAAATAATTTCTGTACAACCAGTTTTACCATCGTTTGGTAGACCTCCTAAAACTTTTTCCCAAGAGTTACCTCCATCATTAGTACGAAATAATCCTCTATCTCCTGAATATCCCCAAAGATGACCTACAGCAGCAGCAAATACTATATCTGAGTTATTGGGATGAATTTCAATTTCTGCAATCTGATGAGTATTTTCTAGCCCCATATTTTTAAATGATTTACCCCCATCTACTGATTTGTAAATTCCATCACCCCAAGCGCTTGAATTTCTATTAGCTGACTCTCCAGTTCCAACCCAAATAGTATTCAAGTTTTTTTGATCAAATTTTACAGACCCTATTGATCCAGCTCCGTAATCATCAAATATACTTTCCCATGTTATACCAGCATTTTCTGATTTAAATACACCTCCAGATGCTGAAGCTATTAGTACTTTTCTATAATCAGTATTGCTTGCATCTATAGCTGCTATACGTCCCATCATATTAGCAGGACCGATATTTCTCCATTTTAAATCAGATGTAATTTTATTTTGTTGAGCTAATATTTCTATAGGAAAAATTAGAATTAATAGAATATAGTAAAGTTGTTGAATTATCTTTTTAAGATTCATAAGACCATTTACCTCCAACCATAGTTCTTTCAATTGGTATATCAATAATTTTCATTGGATCAATTTTTCTTGGATCCTGTCCTAAAATAGTCAAGTCAGCTAATTTACCAAACTCTAGGGAACCCTTAATATTTTCTTCGTAAGAGGCATAAGCACCATTTATTGTGGCTACTTTTATTGCTTCCTCAACACTAATTTTCTGACTTGGTCCCCATACTTCTCCAGTATAGTCAGTTCTGGTAACACTTGATTGAATTGCCATCATTGGTTCAAAAGGTCCGGGGGGATAATCTGAAGTCTGTGTGACATTTATTCCAGCATCTATGAAGCTTCTTACAGCAAACATATTTTCTAATCTTTTTTTACCATATTCTTTCATTTTTTCTCCATGGAAATAGACATATGTTGAAAAAGGATTTGGAATTACATTAAGTGATTTTATCCTCTCTACCAAAGATTTATTAATTATAGTACAATGCTCGATTCTAAACCTAGGATCAATTCTTTTCTTTTCTTTTTGTAATCTTTCAAATACTTTTAAAGTTATATCAATACCTACATCTCCGTTTGCGTGTACACCAATTTGCCAATCATTTAAATGTGCTTTTAAAGCTTGTTCAAATATTTCATCTTCATTATTAATAATTATACCATAATAATTAGGCCTTCCAATATATGGCTCAGATAATCTTGCCGTTCTTTCAGAAATGGAACCATCACAAACTAGCTTCACACCTCCAATTTTTACCCAATTATCTCCGTAACCTGTCTTTTTTCCAGAATCGTTTACTTCGTCAAAAGCGTAACCTCTTATCATACAATAAATTCTTGTTTTTAGTTCTCCACTTTGATAAGCATCTTCAAAACTTTGTAGTGATTTGACTCCCGTGCCTGCATCAGTTACTGAAGTAATTCCTGATTTGGATAACATATTAGATATTAGCTTTACACCTGCTTGATAATCAGCCCGCGTAAATTTATTAGGAACATATTCTTCTACTAGATATGTAGCAGTTTCTAGTAGTCTTCCATTTAATTTACCAGTCGAAGAATCTCTCTCAATACTTCCACCTTTGGGATCAGGTGTTTCTTCATCAATTTCAGCAATCTTCAGGGCTAAAGAATTTACATAAGCAGTATGGCCACCTCTGTGTGTAATTATTACAGGATGGTTTGGAGCTACCTCGTCTAAATCTAAATTATTTATATATCTTTTTTCTTTTGTCTTAGTATCATCATACTTAAATCCACTTATCCATTCTCCTTTAGGTGTTTTTTTTGATCTCTCAAAGATTGCATCTTTTATTTCACTAATGGACCTAAGGTCACAATCAACATTTCTTAGATGAGATCTTCCAGCACCAGCAGGGTGGGAATGGGCATCAATAAATCCAGGAGTAATGACATTACCTCCAACATCAATTTTTTTGGTATATGTAGATGCAAGATTCATTATATCATTATTGCTTCCAACTCCAATAATCTTATCTCCACTAATGGCAATAGCTTCTGCAGAGGGTTGTTTAGGGTTAACGGTTATTATTTTTGCGTTATATAATATAATATCGGCTTTTTCAGAATAACATGATATCATGGCTAAAGGGCCTAATGAAGCAACAAACTCTCTTCTACTAAACTTTTTCATATTAATAAATATAGTATTTATTTATATAATTCATCAAGTTCTCTTTCTAATTCAGGATTAGGGTAAATTTTAGAAAATATGTAACCAGCTAATAAGCCGAGTAACATAGCTGGAGCCAATTCTGCTACATTATTAAAATATATTCCGAAAGGCTCAATATTTGGTATGATAAATTTAAAAATCAGTACTCCTAGAAATCCTATAATCATTGATGCAATAGCGCCTTTTTCTGATAGACCTCTCCAAAATAACGATAAGATTATTGTGGGACAAAAACTTGCAGCAATTCCATGAAATCCTACTAATACAAACCAAAATATAGTTCTTTCCGGAGTCAAGTTTGCTACTGCAATAGCAACAATTAAAGCTACTGATGCCATTATAAAGGTTGTAATTTTTGATATATGTGTTAATTTTTTAATATCTATTTTAGGGTTATAAATATTTTGATATATATCTCTCGCAAATGCACTTGATGCAAGAACGAGAAGAGAGTCAACTGTAGACATGATAGCGGCAAGGACAACTGCCATATAAAATCCAATAAATAGTAATGGTAAAAGGTTTTCTACCATTATAATTAAAGAATTTTGTCCATTATTACCAAGTATCTGCTCGACATCTAAGCCATTTTCAGTAAAAAAATATCTAGCCATCATACCAATTAATACAGCACATGAATCAGTAATTAGAGTAAAAATAACCGCTACCCATCTTCCTTTATTGATCTCACTTTCATTTTTTATGGACATAAATCTCACAAAAATTTGAGGAGAACCTAAGAATGCTAAACCTATGCATACATAACCAATAATAGTGGAGAGACTAATCATATTAAATCCTCCTTCACCCCAGATAGAAATAAGTCCCTTATCAATATTTTCTAACCCTTCCATCATCATAAAATTCCCATCAAAAGTTGCATAACCTATTAATGGTAATATTATTAATGCCATGAACATGAGACTGCCTTGAATCAAATCTGACCAGGCTACAGCTAAAAATCCTCCAAAAACAACATATGCTAATACAATTATGTAACCTGTAATTGCACCAAAAAAATAATTCCAATTCATAAACGCTTCAAATGCAGATCCAGTTGCATCAATTTGAGCACTTACATATACAATTATGAAGAATGTGAGAAATATTGAAGATAAATACCTAAGATGATTTGTCTTTGAACCAAGTCTTCTAACTAAATAATCAGTTATGGTGATAGATTTATAATTGTCAGTAAGTTTTTTGAATTTTTTAGCCATAAAGAACCATGCACCAAAAACTCCTAATACTTCACCTAACACAACCCAAAATGCACTAACACCTACCATCGCTCCAAGACCAGTTAAACCAAGTAATAGCCAAGCTGATTCACCTGTTGCTCTTGTTGAAAAAGCTACTACCCAAAACCCTAACTTCTTACCGCCAACATAATAATCTTTGATATCTTTAATCCTTTTGGATGATTGCCATCCTATAAAAAATAGGATGAGAAAGTAGAGAAATAAAATAATTAGTTTAATCTCCATTACTTTTTAATAACAAAATTCATCTGCTACCTTCAGGGCCTTTGATATAATTTCGATACCTTCATCAATATCATCTTTTGTTGATGTTAGAGGAGGAGCAATAAAAATATAGTTCCATTTTGTGTATGTGAACATCCCTTCTTCTCTTAATACCTTGATCACTTTATTCATATTTTTCATTTGATTAGGTGTTGCATTAAATGGTGCTAAAGGGTCTTTACTTTTTTTATTTTTAACAAGTTCAATGCACCCTAACATACCTGTATTTCTCCAATCTCCAAATGATGGGTGGTTTTCCATTAATTTTTTAATTTTTTTATCAGTATAATTTCCAATTTTTTTGACATTTTCAATGACATTTTCATTCTCATAAATTTCGAGAACAGCGACTGCAGCAGCACAAGCAACTGAATGAGCAGAATAAGTAAGTCCTAATGGTAAAACTTTATCATCAAAAGAATTAATAATATCATCAGATACCATAATTCCACCTAATGGAATATAACCGGAAGTTACCCCTTTTGCTATACTGATTATATCAGGTTTTATAGAATGATTATCAAATCCAAACCATTCCCCAGTTCTACAAAACCCACTCATCACTTCGTCAATGATCAACAATAGATCATATTTTTTACATAATTTCTCAACTTTCTTTAAGTAGAATGGGGGATATTTTATACATCCTGAGGTTCCAGATTCTCCTTCCATCATAATTGCTGCAATATTATTTGCTCCTTCGTAGTTAATTGTTTTCTCTAAATTTTTAATTGACCTTTCTCCACATTCTTCAAAGCTACTTGAATACCATGGACATCTGTAATAATATGGGTTTTCTACATGAATAAAATTAGGTACCTGTTGGCTATCAATTTCATTTTTTCTAGGATCTCCTCCTGCTGAAACAGATCCAATTGTAGCACCATGATATGATCTATAATGAGTTATTATTTTATGTTTTTGAGTATAAAGCCTTGCAAGAATTATAGCATTTTCATTTGATTCAGCACCACCAAGTGTAAAGAAAGTTTTATTTATATTATTGGGAGTAATATCTGCAAGCTTCTTACCTAATATTCCTCTTGAGTCAGTTGTAAAGGGAGGACATACGTAACTTAATTTTTCCATTTGTCTTGTTACGGCTTCTGTTACTTCTTGTCTACCGTGTCCAATATTTACATTCATAAGCTGTGATGAGAAGTCTATATATCTTTTATCATTCTCATCATAAAGATGAACTCCTTCTGCTTTTTTTATATGAATAGGGTCGAGCCCTTTTTGATTAGACCATGCAAAGATTGTATTTTCTAGATTATATTTTTTTGTATCCATATCTTAACTCATCCAATTTTTTTTAGCCCCTTTATTCCATTTTGTTGTTCTCTTTTTGAGCCTGGTCCAAAAATTTATTGAACTTTTTCCTGTAATATCACCTACACCAAATCTTGATTCATTCCACCCTCCAAATGAGAAGGGTTCTCTTGGGACAGGGACTCCGATATTTATACCAACCATACCAGCACTCACTTGGCTAGTGACATAATCTGCTAATTTACCATCTTGAGTATATACAGACGATGCATTTCCATATCTTGATTCATTTTCAATTTTTATTGCTTCATCAATTTCCTTAGTTCTCATTATTGAAAGAACAGGGCCAAAGACTTCTTCCTGTGCAATCTTCATTTTTGGAGAAACATAATCTAATATTGTTGGACCAATAAAATATCCATTTTCTTTCCCTTTTACTTTTGTTCCTCTTCCATCTAAAATAATTTTTGCACCTTCTTTTTCAGCTTCATCTATGTACATCTCTATCCTTTTTTGTGCTTCTTTTGATATAACTGATCCTAAATTTTTACCAGGAATCATTTTTTTTGCTTTTGTCACCAGCTTATCTATAACCTCTTGAACTTCACCAACTCCAACCATTGCTGATGCTGCCATGCACCTTTGTCCAGAGCATCCAGACATTGAGGCAAGAATATCATCTGAAGCCATATCTTTATCAGCATCTGGTAATACAATCAAATGATTTTTAGCTCCTCCTAATGCAATGCATCTTTTTAAATTTTGAGTTGACAATTGATAAACTAGTTTTGCTATTTTAGTTGATCCAACAAATGAAACGGCAGAAATATCTTCACTTTTACATATTGCTTCAACAATTTTTTTATCTCCATTTATCACATTAAAAACACCGTCAGGTAAACCAGATAATTTTAATAATTCAGCTATTTTGGATACTCCTATAGGTGTCTGTTCAGATGGTTTAAAAATCATACAATTTCCTAATATTAAGGCATTTGGGATTGTCCACATTGGCACCATAATTGGGAAATTAAACGGAGCTATAGATGCTACTATACCGATTGATTCATGTGATGATCTACATTCTACCCCTTTACTAACTTCTTGTATTTCATCATTAATAATTTGTGGCATCGAGCAAGCAAATTCAGTGAGTTCGATTCCTTTTAAAACCTCAGCCTTAGCCTCTCCATAAGTTTTTCCGTTTTCTTCAACTATAGATTTTGAGAGAGAATCTAAATTAATAATTAATTGATTTCTAAACTCATAAAAAATTTCAGCTCTTTCTTTTAGTGTATATGCTGACCAAATTTTATATGCAGAACTAGCAGATTCAATTGCTAAATCTAAATCATAATTTGATGAGTCAACAACCTCAGCAATAATCTTTCCTACTTGGGGGTTGTATATTGGTATTGTATCATTTTTAGACTTTATAAATTTTCCTCCTATAAAATTTTCTATTCTTTTATTCATTTAACCTATTATACTTTTTTAATATATTTTTTAATTCTTCATGTGGCAATTTATATACAGTATTATTATTTATTCCACTCATTGTATTAGCAGAGACTAGTGCATTAATTATTGATTCCTCCGTAGCTTGAGCAGTTGCTTTTAAGAAAGGGTTCATTAGATCATTAGGCAAAAAACTAATTTTTTTTATTTCTTCTCTATTATATGCTTTGGAGTTGGCAGTAGAGAAAGCAATAAAAATATCTCCTGAACCATTTGATCCAAAACCTCCTACTTTAGAAATTCCAACAGGTACTCTTCTTGCTAATCTCTTTAATTGATTTGGAAGAAGTGGAGCATCTGTAGCTACTACTACAATAATTGACCCTAAACCTTCTCTTTTTTCACCAAAAGTAATTTTTGGTTGGAGGTTTTTTATCTCTTTACCTATAGGTATTCCTGCGATAGTTAAATCTTCTCTACTTCCGTAGTTTGCCTGAACTAATACTCCAACTGTATATTCTTCATTTTGTATGGATATTATTCTTGATGATGTGCCAATTCCTCCTTTAAATCCATGACAAATCATACCGGTTCCCCCACCGACATTTCCCTCACTAATTATTTCCCCTTTAGCATTATTTAGTGCATTAAAAGCGTGCTTTTTTTTTACATGAAATCCATTAATGTCATTTAGTGATCCATCGTATGTTTCTGCTACAACTGGTAATGCCCAAAAAAGATCTTCTATGTTATATAATGTTTTAAAAAAATTATTTTTATAACTCCATTCGATAACTGCATCCCTAACAATCCCTACACTATGAGTATTAGTTATCATTATTGGACCCTCTAAAAAACCTGACTCTTCAACCCATGTGGTTCCTGTCATTTCACCATTTCCATTTAATGAGTACCAGCCAGCAAATACAGGATCATATTCCATTCCTCTTGGTAAGATAGATGTAACTCCAGTTCTAATTGGACCTTTACCAATTATGAGATCCCCCTCTCCCTCAATTATAGTTTCATGTCCTACAAGGATACCATCTATATCTGTTATAGAGTTATATTTCCCTGGATTTCCATTAAAGGGTATTCCTAAATCTCTTGCCCTAATTTTATCTTGAGCATAAATTTCAATATTAAATATTGATAGAATTAAAATAGTTATATAAATTCTCATTTGATTGATAATTTAAATATATATAAATCAATAAATAATACTTTATCAAATTATCTGTAAAATTTTGGGTGTTAGAATAGAATCAAATTTTGAGAAAAAGTTAAATTATCAAACTCATGGATTTGGTTTGTTACTAAGTGTATTAGGAACTTTTTTTTTAATTAATAAGTCTTTAATCTATTCCTCAGATGAAAAATTATTTTCATCTATTATATATGGTTTTTCTCTAGTGTTTATGTTTGGTTCATCTACCCTCTATCATTATTTTATTGACACAAAACATTCCTACTTTTTACAAAAGATGGATCATGTAAGTATTTATTTTCTAATTGCAGGATCTTATACCCCTCCTTTAATTTTAAAATTAGGTTATAGTATGGGAAATGAATTATTAATAATTATTTGGGTAATTGCTACAATAGGTGTTATACATAAAATATTTTTTTTTAAATATTTTGAAAGGGCAAGTTTGATTATATATTTATTTATGGGATGGCTGATAGTAATTGATTTTGATGCAGTAATAAACTCTTTTTCTGAAATAGCTATAACTCTAATGGTTATTGGAGGGTTTATGTATACAATTGGAACTATATTTTATTCTATGGATAATATGAAGTTTAATCATGTGATTTGGCATGTTTTTGTTTTATTAGGAGCCTTTTGTCATTTTCTAATGATGTATCTAATAATTTAATTATCTCTTACAAAATATACTCTATTATATTCGGCTTCAAATTTTCTATTCATCATCTCATTATATATTTCTTTAGATTCAATTATTAAAGTATCACCATCTATTATGATATTAGTCTCAATTTCCTCGTTATACTTATAAAATATTTTTAATTTGTCACCATCTAGATTGTAATCATAAAACCTTCTTTCACCATTTTTGAAAGTCATCTCTATATAGTTCCATTCATTTATAAACATTTCTCTATCTCCAAAGAAATTACAATGAGAAACTTGGAAACCTAACGCTTCATTCTCTAAACAAACTCTTTCCCAGTTACCTACTAAGTTTTCTTTTTCAATATCTTCATTGACATTAATGAGTAAAAGAGATATTATTAGATTAAAAATCACCTGATTATTTTTTTTGAGTAATTATCAATTCTTATAAAATTAATTGAATTTTTGGACTCAATTTTATCAAAGTCAGCATATTTTATTTTTGCAAGAGATGAGACTAACCCTTTTGCTTTTTTTTCTTCATCATGGGTATTGATTGTATTTAAAGGTTTTATTTGATTGTATAGCTCATAAACATTTTCCATTCCTGGATTAACTTTTCCTCCCATTATTTTTGGAATCTCAAATTCTGTGAAAGTAGTAATAAGAAGCTTAATATTATTCTGATTAACTAAATCAAGTTGTTGGTCATTCAAGGTGAATCCATGAGGCGCATAAAATATTGCTTCATTATTATTTGCTATTACTACAGAGTAATAAACTGGATCAAGAATTTTATTTGGTCTTAATGATATAAAATTTAAGCCCTCGTAAGAGGTAACCTTATTATCTTCTAATAAAATTATTTTACGTTTTGGAAATTCTTTTTTCAATTTTTTATAGGCTTTTTCAGTAGCAATTAGTGTTTTGTTTTCTGATATTTTTTTTAATGTTTTTATATGACAATGGTCTTCATAACTTTGAGAAATAAGAATAAAATTATAATCAGGTAATTCAGTAATTTTAACAGGTTCTTTTATGTGCCATTGTTCATTTAACCATTTGAATCCGTCTATTTCAGATCCAATTAACCAAGGGTCAATAATAAAATCAGTCTGATTATAACATATATGCCAAGAGGAGTCAAGATTTAATCTTTTTACTGACAACATATTACAATTTATTATTTATTATTAAGTTAAAATATAAATGTGATACTAAAAATAAAATTTTATTCTGCTTTAGTTTTAATTTTTTTCTCCTTTAATGGATTTTCTAATAAATTAAAGCTTGGGTTACATACTGGAATTAATTTTTCTACGATACTTGCAAGTAATTCTTCTGATGATTTCAATTACGGCAAAGGTTTTCTCCCAGCAGTATTTCATGGACTAAAAATGGAATATTTAATAGAAGATGACTTTTTTTTAGTTTCAGAATTAAATTATTCTGTAAAAGGGTATACTAATAATCAATTTGGAGTAAGGGTAAGATCTTACTCTAATTATATTACCATGCCTTTTCGTGCTAAGATTATTTCATCTGAAAATCTATCTATAGAATTAGGATCATATTTTGGTTTTGCTTTTAGAGAATATCTCATTAATAACATAACTAAAAATAAAGTTTTTGGAAGAATAGGAAATAATTTAAATAATGAGCCTCCAGATACATTAAAACCTTTAGACTTAGGATTACAATTTGGACTAAATTATAATTTTAATAAAATAGCCATCGGGGGCTTCTTATCATATGGCTTATTAAATACTCGACCAGGTGGAGGGCAAGGAGTTTCTATTAGAAATTTATCAACCCAATTAAGAGTTAGTTATGATATATTTAATTTGAATTTGAATGAGAAGAATTAAAAGAGATAGTTATAATGGAATTATTGGAGGTGTGTGTGAGGGTCTTGGTGAATACTTTAATATTGATCCTATTCTATTCAGATTAATATTTATCTCACTTTTTTTTCTATTTGGAGGAGGAATTCTAACTTATATTATTGCTTGGGTAATAATTCCAGATAAGATTTAGCACTTTATTCTTTTATTCTCTTATCTCTTTTATAAATTTTTCCTGAAGGCTTGATTTTAGTTGAGTTTTTTCTTCTTACTACCTGAGCTAGATGACCTTTTGACTCTCCTTTTTTTTTATTTGTCATTTACAGAGCTAATTTCTCTTTAACAAACTTATTAATAATTTGTTTTCCATCTACAAAGGATTGAAGTATTAAAGTATCACCTTCTATGTAAAATGATTGTTCCATAATACCTCCATTCTTTAATTCTAGTTGGATAAAATTTTCTTTTGTAGAGAAATCATAACTATTTGTTTCTTTGCTTTTAATTTCTAAAAGTTTTCCATCAGATTTAAAATTCAGATATTTAACTGTATTACTATCTGTAGACTTCCAGATACCTTCTAGTTTATTATTAATTGATAAACTTGACAATAAAAGAACTATTATAATAATTTTCATTTCTATTATAATTTACATATTTAAATAAGATAGATCAAATATCAAGTAATTAAAAATTCATATTTCTTTTTTTGTGTATATTTAAGGTTCAATTGACCAATAACGTTTAAAGTTGTTTGGGAAATGATTTTTGTTTAATTAAATATTAAAATTTAAAATTATGAGTAAGCATACAAATAAAGTGCATGGTAAATTGAATTTCTTAATGATTGCTGTTGTTGTAGTTTTAGGCGCAGTTTCTTATTTAATGGTACAATCCGGATTAGTTGATCCTTCACAAGGAACAAGTTCTGGTATTAAAGGTGTTAAAAAAGCCGATAAGTACGTGAGTAAGAATGATGTTGTCGTAGAGCTAGATGGCGAAGAAATTCAAGATGTTTTGAATAACCCAGATTTTCAAAAGATGATCACATCTGGTGAATTTTCAAAGTTAGCTTCTGATCCAGATTTTGTTAAAGTTTTAGATAACAAAGATGGTATTGGAATATTAGGTGATATTTATAGAAGCCTAGAATTTAATAATGGTGGAGGAATAGACAAGGGAGGAAACTTAGGAGATGATGCTATCCAATCCAGAGGTAATATGAGTGGTAATAGAGGAAATTTAAGCTCTAATCGTTCAATGAATAATTCCAATTCTGAAGAGACATATGTTGTCGGACAGAGAGGGAATCCAGCGAATAATGATTCTGGAATTAATGGTGAAGGTGGAACAGTTTTAGTTGGATCTATTAATCCTGCAACTTTTAATAAAATTTCTGATTTTCAGAAATTTATGAAAGGTGCCGAGTTTCAAAAGTTCATGAAGAATGATCAATTTCAGAAATTCATGAAAAATGGTGGGGATTTTCAGAAATTTCAAAAAGATGCAGCTTTTCAGAAATTCATGAAAGGAGCTGATTTTCAGAAGTTCATGAAGGGTGTTGACTTTCAAAAATTTATGAAAGATGCTACACTTCAGAAGTTTATGAAAGGAGCTGACCTTCAGAAGTTTATGAAAGGAGCTGATTTTGAAAAATTTGCAAAAAGTTCATCTTTTCAAAAATTTGCAAAAAATCAAGATTTTGCCAAGTTTATGATGAGAGGTGATTTTCAGAAATTTATGAAAAGTTCTGCTTATGCTAAATTTGCAAAAGGACAAACTTTTGAAAAATTTATGAAAGGAGCTGATTTTCAGAAGTTCATGAAAGGAGCTAAATTTCAGAAGAATATGTAATTAACTTCTGAAGTATAATGAAAAGGGGAAAATATTTTATTTTCTCCTTTTTTTTTGGTTAAAAACGATATAAATTCTAAATATGAAAAACATACTAATACTATCTATTATTTATTTACTTTCTTTTAATAACTCCTTCTCTCAACTTAATAATATTGAAACTGATGATTTTAATGTTGTAAGTTTTGGGATCGGGACAAAATATGTTCTCAATCACTCTGTAAGATGTGCACACAATGCACTTAATTTTCATAGGGATTTATTTGAGTATGAACCAAGAGAAAAAATTTCAGTTTTTATTCAAGATTTTGGTGATTATGGAAATGGAGGAGCAACATCAATTCCTGTTAACTTTGTATCAACCTGTATTTCACCTATGAACTATGCATTCGAATCTAGTGTAGCAGGAGAGAGAGTTTTTGCAATTATGAATCATGAACTTGTTCATATAGCAGCATTGGATG
>MDTB01184911.1_pt1 | contig 19514 bp, 19 predicted proteins | sample 811161 | NCBI WGS metagenome assembly MDTB01 (sample SAMN05326650, study PRJNA326480) | marine metagenome | isolation source: seawater | place: Mediterranean Sea | collected 2009 | reverse complement strand
GTGCTTACTGCATCGGGAGGCCCGTTTCGTGACCTGAGTTGTGCTGATATGCATGATGTAACAGTTAAGGAGGCGCTTGCTCATCCTAATTGGCTTATGGGTCAGAAAATCACCATCGATAGTGCCACGATGATGAATAAGGGGCTCGAGTTGATAGAGGCCGCATGGCTTTTTGATATGAAGGCGGACATGATTGATGCGCTTGTCCATCCGCAATCGATTGTTCATGGTCTGGTAAGCTATTGTGATGGGAGTTGGCTTGCCCATATGGGACCTGCAGATATGCGTGTCCCGATCTCACATGCGCTTGGATATCCTGACCGCTTGGCATGGCGTGCAGAGCAACTTGATTTGTCTAAAATTGCGCGTTTGGATTTCCGGCCTGTGTCTGACCAACAATTTCCCTGTTTTGGCTTGGCAAAATCTGTAATTGGCACGGATCCTGCGGATGCTGTAATACTAAATGCAGCAAATGAAATTGCTGTTCATCATTTTTTATCGGGTAATATTCCCTTTGGTAAAATAGCACAACAGGTGGATATTATGTTATCAGCAAATCGGTTGGGACCAGCTGATACATTTGATGATATCATTCTGCTTGACCAAGAGGTACGGAATGTTGCTCTCGCCGCTTGCTGAGACGCACTGACCATAAGGAACTGATAATGATAGACTTGGAAATTTTCCTTTATCCGATTGCATTTCTTGCAGCGATAACTATTGTCGTTTTTTTCCATGAACTTGGTCATTATTGGGTAGCGCGCCGGTCTGGCGTTGAGGTCGAGGTGTTTTCCATTGGATTTGGCTATGAAATTTTTGCCTGGCAGGCAAAAAGTGGGACAAGGTGGCGTGTCGCGGCTTTACCTCTTGGGGGATACGTGCGCATGCGTGGCGACAAGAATGCTGCCAGCATGGCATCTGAGGGTGCTGTTCATATTCCGGGTAGTTTTTCAGGTGCGCCGCTACTGTCGCGCGTTGCCATCATCAGTGCAGGTCCGCTTGCAAATTTTATCTTAGGTGTCATTCTGTTTGTCCTTGTCTATACAGTTGTTGGTAAGGCTTTTATCCCTCCCCAAATAGGAGAGGTAATGCCCGAAACTGCGGCTGCAGAAGCTGGTCTGCAGGAAGGCGACAAGGTGTTGAGTGTCGACGGCCGCTCCGTCCGTGACTTCGCCGAATTACGGTCACTGGTTTTCGAGAGTCCTGAAAAAGAGTTATTGTTCGAAATAGAGCGGTTCAGCGAAATCAAAATGATTGCTGTTACACCGCGCCCTATCTATAACGAAAGTCTCAAAATAACTGCTGGCCAGCTTGGTGTGCGCTCCGCACCCGGTATATTCAGGAAGCTTGGTCTATTCGAGGCGGCTGTGACAGCAAGTGCCGATACCATCCATCTTACCTCTATGATGCTAAGGGGGCTAGGAAGGCTCGTCAGCGGTGCTGGCAATCAATCAGAGATTGGTGGTCCTGTTCGTATTGCAGAGTTTGCAGGAGACGCAGCACGTCAGGGGCTAGCAAGCTTTTTGATTTTTACAGCTGTTATCTCGATTAATCTTGGACTTATTAATTTAATGCCAGTGCCGGTGTTGGATGGTGGTCATCTCTTGATGTTCATTTTTGAAGGCATTCGCGGCAAACCGCTGCCAGAACATCTCCAAGGTGTGCTTATGCGCGGTGGTATGGCCCTGTTGCTTAGTTTGATGATTGTTGTTACTTTCTTTGACTTGTTCCGAGTTGTGAGTTCTTAGCAGGCTGATGAACAGACAACCACTTAAAAAGTACGGCTTTATGACGTTTTTTATGGAAACTATTTCGCTTAAAATGCGGGTAGACAATACTAAGATGAAGAAACATGCTAAACGCGGAGATGAGTCAATCGTTTTTTCTATACAAACCGTTTCTCGGGAGACACCATTGATGCCGAGATTTGCGATACTTTCCATCTTGCTATTTTGCGCCTTGTTCTTGGTGATGCAGGCACCACGAGCTGTTGCAGCTGACAACCAAATTACCATTAGTGAAATCGATGTTTTAGGGAATAGCAGAGTGTCCGACAGTACTATCGGCGCTTATCTTCCGGTGCAGATTGGTGATGTGATCTCCCAAGAGAGCCTTGATACGGTCATTGATAGTTTGTTCGCTACGAGGTTATTCAATGATGTCTCAATTGAGCTTGATGGCACACGCATTGTGATATCAGTAATTGAGAACCCTATTATCAACAGAGTGAATATAGAGGGAAATGATGCTCTTAATGACGACCGCCTCCTTGCTGAGCTAGATATTCAGCCAAGACGAGTTTATACCCAAAAGCTTGCCGTGCAAGCTACACAGCAATTACTTGAGATTTACAGACTCGCGGGACGTTATTCTGCCGAAGTAACGCCAAAGATTGTGAGGCTCAAAAATAATCGGGTTGATTTAATTTTCGAAGTTGATGAAGGCCCACTTATTAAGATCACCTCTATTTCTTTCATTGGGAATGAGAGATTTTCTGACTTTGCTTTGCGGCAGGTAATATCAAGTCGGAAAGTACGTTGGTGGGCTTTTCTTTCATCTGTTGATAAATATGATGAGGGCCGTCTTGATTATGATTCAAGGTTGTTGCGGCAATTTTATTTAAACCGTGGTTATGCCGGTGTCGACATTAAACGAGTGTAGGGCGGATTACTATTGGACCGTTCTGGTTTTGCCGTGACGTTTGAGATTGACGAGGGTCCTCGCTATAAGGTTGGTAATATTAGTTTTTCTTCTCAGATCACCGATGTCGATGTCTCAGAGCTGCGCGATGAGATTCCGCTGGAAAAAGAGGACTGGTATAATGCTCTCGCATTGGAGCAGGGGCTTCTCAACATTACCAATGCGCTTGGAAATATTGGTTATGCTTTCGTTAATGTCAGACCCGAATTGAAACCTGACGAAGCGCAAGGTGTTGTAGATGTCGAAGTTGCTATTGGCGAAGGCCGAAAAAACTATGTTGAACGTATTGAAGTTGTTAACAATTCCAGAACAAAGGATAGTGTTATTCGACGCGAACTTGAGATTGTAGAGGGAGATCCTTATAATCAGTTGAAATTAGATAGATCACTACGGAATATCAAAAATCTTGGCTTTTTCAAAGACGTTGATATTAGAACAGTTAGGGGTTCGGGAAATGACCAAACTGTCGCAAAGATTAATGTAGAGGAGCAGTCGACAGGGGATTTTTCTGTCGGAATTGGATATTCGTCAATCGCCAAGTCGTCTGTTTCACTCGGAATTAATGAACGTAACTTTTTGGGAACAGGGCGTGGTTTGAAGTTCGCTTCATCAGCGTCAGAAAGTCGATCGGATCTTCGAATTGGGCTTACAGAGCCCTATTTTTTAAATCGTAATCTGCGCGGATCCGCGGAATTATTTAATGGGAAAATCGAAAACGATACGTTTACGACTGAAGAAACTGGGGTGGACTTAGGCGCCGCCTTTGAAGCTTCAGATGATTACTATCATCGCGTAGGGTATCGAATAGCTTCCACAAAATCTACGCAGTCAAACACTAAAGCCACGTCTATCTCTGGAGAAGAAAATCAAGATCTTCTGAGCTCTTCAGTTAGTTATACTCTCGGACGTTCAACCCTTGATAATAGATTTGACCCAACAGACGGCTACCTATACGAATTAAACGAAACTGTTTCGGGACTTGGCGGTGATGTTAAATATCTAAAAACTCTGCTTCGTGCAAGTTATTTCAAGCCATTGAATTTTAATCGATTTATTCTTGGTGTTAGAGGCAGGGTTGGCTACGTCGATGGCCTTGGTGACAAAATTACCCAAAGTTCTCGATTCTCTCTCGGTGGGCGCCAGGTTCGTGGCTTTGATGCCGGCGGCATTGGTCCGAGGGATACAGGAGTTGATACAGCAGTTGGTGGCAATAATATGTATGCAGCAACTGCTGAAATTGTTTCAAGTTATGGTTTTAGTGAAGATCTTGGTCTGCGTTGGACTGTCTTTTCTGATGTTGGGTCAGTGTGGGGAATAGATTATCCGTCTGGTGTTACAGGGCCTGAAGATGATACGATGCGCCAGTCTGTTGGTTTTGGTCTGCTTTGGAGTACAGCACTAGGGCCTTTAACTTTTTATTGGGCAGATGCTGTATCAAAATCATCACAGGATAAAGTAAAGCGGTTCCAGTTTAGTGTTGGCACACGCCTATAAAAGGACATGAAAAATGTATCTTAAAAGTATGTTTCTTCTGTCCTTGATAACTTGCCGAACCTTGATGGCGGTATGGACGCGCAAAAGTGATTTTTTTGCTTCGATCTGTATTCTGTTTTTATTTTCAATGGTGACCACTGATGCGGTTGCTCAGACCACAACAACTGAAACCAACGATTTTTCCCAGCATAATATTAGTCGTATTGGCACTATTGATATTACTTCTGTGTTACGTGCATCAAAGGCGACCGAAAAGGTCAGAGTCTTGTTAGATGGAAAACGTGAAGAATTTCAAAAGGAGTTTTCTGTGAAGGAAACACAGCTGCTTTCGCGTGAAAAGAATCTTCAGTCCAAGCGTCAGGCGATGTCTGAAGATGCGTATCGTGATGAAGTCCAGAAATTTCAGGATGAAGTGGCTGAAATACAGCGCCAGATTCAATTTCGCAGGCAATCTCTTGATAACGCATTTCAGCAGGCTCAGGATAAAATTCGGGAACTAACGCTTACGATTGTGACAGAGGTTGCGAATGAACGCCGGCTTGATATGGTGCTCACTAAGGACAATGTGCTCGTTTTTCGGAATATGCTTGATATCACGGAAATCGTTCTTGAGCGGTTGAACGAACGTACCAAGAACGCTCGGCTTGAACTGGATGATGTGGCTCCCAAAAGCGACGGGGGGTAATCGTGTCAGGCGACCCCAGATTTTATGGCGAGGCCAAATCTCTCTCTCTTTCAACGCTCTCTGAGATATGTGGCGGCCGCGTCGTTCATGGGTCAGAGAGCCTGTGTGCCTCTGGTATATCGACCCTTGCGAATGCTGATGATGGACATCTGGTTTATGTGTCCGATGAGAAGTTACTTGGCGAACTTGATGGCAAAAATGGTTATATTTGTCTTCTCAACTCATCTCTTGAAAGTATCTTTAGCAGTAGTCTTTCGGAGGCTGGTGGGGTTATTAGTGTTGATAATCCCCGGCTTGCCTTCGCACGTTGCGCAGGTGCAATGTATCCTGAAACGGTTGCACCATCCATTCACCCTACGGCTCAGATTGCCTCGTCTGCCAGTATTGGCATAAATGCAGCAATTGGTGCTTATTGCGTTGTTGGTGACGGTGTTGAACTTGGGGATGATGTCTGTCTTGATACAGGTGTTATTCTTGAAAAGGGAGTGAGCATCGGCAACCGCACAAAGATCGGTGCTCATACAGTCATTCGCTATGGTTTTATTGAAAATGATGTGCATATTTCGGATCTATGCTCGATTGGTACCGAAGGGTTTGGTATTGAAGGGTCTGGTCCTCTGGCAGTTCGCATTCCGCATTTTGGGCGTGTGCTTATTAGACAGGGATGTCAGATTGGTGCAGAATGCACGATCGACAGAGGCGTGATGAGTGATACCGTATTAGGCGCCTTTGTGATGCTCGATAATCAGGTTCATATAGCTCATAACGTTGAGATTGGAGAGAATACAATTATTGCTGCACAGGTGGGCATCGCCGGTAGTGCGAAAATTGGAAAAAATTGTCTATTTGGTGGACAAGTCGGTGTTTCGGATCATGTAACGATTGGTGATGATATCACTGTTGCAGGTCAATCAGGTGTTACAAAAGACCTTGATAAGCCACAGCTGTACATTGGGTATCCAGCGCAACCGGCGCGTGATTTCTGGCGCGTGCAGGCGGGATTGAGAAAGAAAGCAAAAAAGACAGGTCATAACAGGCCTTCTTCGTCAGAGCAGAAATAAACACAACATGCCAGAAGATGTTTGACACCAACTCCTGCTCACAGTAATTGCGGTAGTCCCTGAAAACCAGATAGGATAACTAAATGACCGAGATCATTTCTCTTGATTATGCAGCGATTGAAAAATTACTGCCCCATCGTGCCCCGTTTCTGCTGATCGACAGACTTGAGTCTATTATTGCGGGAGAGTCAGCGACTGGCATCAAGGCAGTGAGCGGAAATGAACCCTATTTTGTTGGTCATTTTCCGGGCCATCCCATTATGCCTGGTGTTCTAATCGTCGAAGCAATGGCGCAGGCAGCAGGCGCTCTTGTTAGGTTATCACAGGATGGCTCGGAGCACGGTAATCTTGTTTTTCTTGCTTCTGTTGATAAAACACGTTTCAAGAGACCTGTGACGCCTGGAATTTTGCTGGAGCTTCAGGTGAAAAAAGTTGCGTCAAAAGGAGCATTATGGAAATTTTCTGGAACTGCTGTTAGCAATGGTAGATTGATGGCACAGGCCGAGTTTTCTGCGATGGTGGTCGATGGTGACAAATAATAATGTAGCAATTCATCCAACAGCATTTGTTGCCGTGGGGGCGGAGCTTGGTAAAGGAGTTTCTGTTGGTGCTTATTCTGTGATTGGCGAGTCAGTTGTGATCGGCGATAACTGCAAGATTTTCAGTCACGTTGTGATTGATGGACATACGACATTAGGTGAGGGCTGTGAGGTCTTTCCTTTCACGACGCTTGGACTTGCTCCACAGCATTTAAAATATCAGGGAGAGCCCTCCAGGTTGACGATTGGAGCTGGCAATATCATTCGTGAACATGTCTCGATGCATGTTGGGACCGCTCTGGATAATATGGAGACAATAGTTGGCGATAATGGATTGTTCATGGCCGGTTCTCACGTTGCTCATGACTGTGTTGTTGGTGATCATGCAAGTTTTGCCAATGGAACAGGCATCGCAGGTCATGTGAAGCTCGGAGATCATGTTTATCTTGGTGGGTATTCAGCAGTACACCCCTTTGTGCGCATCGGTAGTCATGTGATTGTTGGCGGTGGGTCTATAATTGTGGATGACATTATACCCTATGGTGCTGTTGTTGGTGCCCGTGCAGTTCTCGATGGGCTTAACATAATAGGATTACGCCGTCGCGGGTTCACGGCATCACAAATTGCTGATTTGCGCGCAGCCTATAAGATATTATTTGAAGATCAGACTGGTGTTTTTGCTGATAGGCTTGCCAGTCTTCAAGCATCAAACCAAAGTGATGTTGTTACTACACTAATCACATTTATCGATGAAAAGGGGAAGCGTCCCCTCTGCCACCCTGAACGGTAAAGGGTAGATATGGGACGTCTTGCAATTATTGCTGCCAAAGGTTCCCAGCCGCTCCGGCTTGCACATGCCGTTGTTACTGCAGGCGATACCCCCATCATTATCGGTCTTAAAGGTCAAACCGATGCTGATTTTGGCGCCTTCGACTATCGGGAAATCCCTGTGGGTCAGATTAATATGCTTCTAGAGCATCTGCAGAACAAAGGTATTACGCAACTCTCTTTATCCGGCAAGTTTGTACGTCCCTCGCTTCACACAATTCAGCCAGATAGCCAGGCTTTGAAGCTTGTGAGCAAGGCGCTTTTTTCTGGAGATGATAAAGCATTGAAAATAGTTCGGGATTTTTTCGAGAAAAATGGCTTCGAGATGGTGCCTGAGGGGCGTTTCCTTATTCTCGATAGCCTGAAGGCAGGTGAAAAATTTGGCCCGCCTCCGACAAAAGGACAGAGACGTGCTATTGATATAGGCGTTCACGCTCTCTATCAGCTTGGTGCACTTGATGTTGGGCAATGTGTTATCACCCAAGGAACACGTATTATTGCTATTGAAGGCGCTGAAGGTACCAATGAGATGATTGAGCGCGCTTCACGACATCTACTGGTTAGTCCATATTTTCCTGAATCAAGGAATATTGCCTTTGTGAAAATGGCTAAGACAAATCAGGATTTGAGCCTCGACCCGCCTGTATTTGGTCTCGAAACGATAACCTGTCTGAAACAGGCAGGCATCAGCGTTGTTGCCCTCCATGCAGAGCATTGTCTATTTAGTTCGGCACGCGAAGATATCATTGCTTCAATTGCTGCTGCAGGCATGACAATGCTTGCCGTAGAAGCCCTGCATTAGATAATGGCCACCCGATTTTTCATTCTCGCTGGTGAACCCTCAGGAGATACTCTTGGTTCTGAAATGATGCGCGCCTGCTCATCTGTTTATGGTACTTGTCAATGGTTCGGCATGGGAGGGCCGAAAATGGCGGCGCAAGGGCTTAACTCTGAAGAGGATATGGAGCAGCTCAGCATTATTGGTATTGCCGGCATTGTTGGGGCGCTACCCCGCCTGACATCATTATCAGACAGATTGCTTGAACAGATTATAGACATGCGACCTGATGCAGTATTTACAATTGATTCAAAGATGTTTTCTGTCCGTTTTGCCCTAAAATTAAAGCAAATAATGCGGGGATCTGGCTGGAAAGTCCCTATAATTCATATTGTTGCCCCTACAATATGGGCATGGGGTAGTTGGCGTAAGAACGGGTTTGAGGATGCGTTTGATGGGCTGATTTGTCTGTTTCCATTTGAGCCGGCACTTTTTAATCAGAAGAAAGTAAAAGCTGTTTTTTCTGGTCATCCGGCAGCATGGCGCTATGAATTTGAAGCGCGAAAAAAACGTAATAAAAATCTTATTTGCCTTCTTCCGGGGAGCAGGAGGCGTGAGATTGCCAGCCAGTTGCCTTTGTTTCTATCTGCTTGTAGCCGTTTTAAAAATACCTATAATGAAGACGCAACATTCTATCTGCCAAGCCTGCCGTATCTGAGGGCACAAATTGAAGCCCATTGCGCAGAATATTCCTCGCTTTCGGTATCCATAAATGACAAACCGGACGCAGTGAGCCATGGCTTGACATCAGCATCATCAATGCTCTGTGTTTCTGGTACAGTTACGCTCGAAGCAGGCCTTGCTGGTATGCCGGGTGTTGTAAGCTATCCGCTTTCGATGTTTGACAGGGTATTTGTTAAACTCTTTGTGTCTCTGTCAACACCTGTTCTTCCTGATATTATTTTGGAAAGTAACCATTATCCAGTTCTGTTATCAGAGGCTGTAACCCCTCAAAATCTCTTAGCAGCTCTTGTCACCGAATATGACAGACAAGACGCTCGTCAGCAGGAAATGAGTGAAGTTGCACAGATGTTGCGTAGCAAGTTGCGAACTGAAGCGCCGGATTTTGTGACCAGCCTGAAATCTTGTCTCACTGATATTTTGTGACGAGAAAAAATTCCCAAAAAATCATTCTGAACGGCGGTTTATCGGCGTAAACCAGATTTAAGAATGTCTGATTATCTGTCTGCCATAGGTGCATAATCACGTGACACAGGTCCGGTATAGAGCTGGCGTGGGCGACCAATGCGTTGTGACGGGTCCTCAATCATTTCCTTCCATTGTGAAATCCAGCCAACGGTGCGCGCAACGGCAAACAGGACTGTAAACATGGATGTCGGGAAGCCCATGGCCTTTAAAATAATGCCTGAATAGAAATCAACATTCGGATAGAGTTTCTTTTCGATGAAATACTCATCCCGCAAGGCAAGGTCTTCCAAATCCATAGCCAGCTCGAGGAGAGGGTCATTTACCCCAAGTTTGTTGAGAACATCGTGGCAGGATTCACGCATCACCTTAGCGCGTGGGTCAAAGTTTTTGTAGACACGGTGACCAAAACCAAACAGTCGAAACGAGTCATCCTTATCGCGCGCTTTATTCACATATTCAGCAATGCGGCTCTTATCGCCGATTTCATTTAGCATAGATAGAACAGCTTCATTCGCTCCACCATGCGCTGGACCCCATAGGCAGGCAATTCCAGCAGCTATGCAGGCAAATGGGTTCGCGCCTGATGAGCCAGCAAGACGAACTGTTGATGTTGATGCATTTTGTTCATGATCTGCATGAAGGATAAGAATTTTATCCATGGCATCTGCTAAAACCGGGTCAACTTCATAATCTTCCGCAGGCACAGCAAAGCACATCCGAAGGAAATTTTCTGCATAATTCAAAGAATTTTTGGGATAATTGAATGGCTGACCAATGGAGTATTTGTATGCCATCGCCGCAAGTGTTGGCATTTTGGCAATCATACGATGAGACGCAATCATCCTCTGTGTTGGGTCATTGATATCGGTTGAGTCATGATAAAATGCAGAAAGAGCGCCGGTGACGCCACACAGAATTGCCATCGGGTGTGCGTCACGCCGGAAGCCACGGAAAAAATTTGAAAGCTGTTCATGCACCATTGTGTGGTAAGTAATGGCTTTAGAAAACTCCTCATTGTCGTCAGTATTTGGCAATTCGCCATTCAAAAGAAGATAGGCGACTTCTAGGAAGTTAGATTTTTCAGCGAGCTGGTCGATTGGGTAACCGCGGTGAAGAAGGATGCCTTCTTCGCCATCAATATAAGTAAGCTCAGAAAGACATGATCCCGTAACACCATAGCCAGGATCGAATGTGAACTTTCCTGTCGTTGCATAAAGCTTCCGGATATCAATAACTTCAGGGCCTACCGAACCGGATAATACTGGGAACTGATAACTTTTTCCAGAAGTAGTATCGGTCAACGTCATTGTGTTCACGATAGTTTCTTTCTCAACCATTATCTTTTTATTCCTTATTCCTATTCTCCTGCCATCAGAAGAAACATGTTGGCGAAGTATAAATCAAGTGCCGTAGCGATTGCAAATCTGTTTTATCCTCAGGACTGCTTCTGCCTTTCCTAGCGCCACAATAATATCTGTGATTGATGGCGCCGTCTTCGTTCCCGTTAGAGCCGCTCGCAAAGGCAACCCAATATCCTTCATTTTCAGCCTGTTTTCTTCGAGGAATGATTGGAAAACGGGCTGAAATACCTTTGTATTAATTAAACTCGTCTCATCTGTATTTGAGAGAAATGTCGCAAACATCATGAGCCGTGAACATGAGTCCTCTGTGAGGGTGGCGCTGGCTGCCTCATCCGGGTGGGGGGCGCCTTCGTGCAGAAGCCATGCTGCAGATGCCCGCAACTCAACCAAGGTATGAGCGCGCTCGGCAAGAAGAGGCGTAAGCGCTGTAAGCCAGAGACGCGACTTCGACGGGGGTTTTTTATTCGCATGCTTCACAATATCATCTGCAAGGTCTGATGCTGGTATTTGGCGAAGCCAGTGGGCATTTACGGAGCGAAGTTTTTCCATATCAAATCGGGCAGGTGATTTGCCGATGCCGTCTGTATCAAACCATGCCTCTGCTTCAGTGCGGCTGAATAGTTCATCATCTCTATGAGACCAGCCAAGACGTGAGAGATAATTGATAACAGCTTCCGGCAAAAAACCCATCTCTTGATAGGTATCAATCCCAAGTGCACCATGGCGCTTTGACAGTTTTGTCCCGTCAGGTCCATGAATTAAAGGGATGTGACCAAAACGGGGTGGTTCCCATCCGAGACCGGCAAAAATATGATATTGGCGAAAGGCATTATTCAAATGGTCATCACCACGCAAAATATGGGTAATACCCATATCATGGTCATCAACAACCACAGCCAGCATATATGTTGGTGAACCATTGCTCCGTAGCATGACCAAATCGTCAAGCAGTTCGTTTTTGACAGTCACGCTACCCTGAACGAGGTCATCAATTACTGTCTCTCCTTCATCAGGCATCCTCAAACGCACCACAAAAGGTGCATTATCAGATGGTGGTGTAATCTCGCCGGAGCGGTAGGGAGAGCGGACAGGTTTTCCAGCAGCCCGCGCTAAGGTGCGGATATCGTCAAGTTCCGCTTCTGTCAGGAAACAGCGATAGGCTGTGCCGGCATCCAACATTGCCTCGGCTACTTCGCGGTGTCTTGTTTCCTGACTAGATTGCATAATTGCCGGTTTGTCACCAAGCAATCCAAGCCATGAGAGACCGTCATGTATCGCATGAATAGCCTCTTTGGTTGAACGCGCTTTGTCAGTGTCTTCAATGCGGAGCAAGTATGTACCGCCATGATGCGCGGCAAAGAGTGCATTGAAAAGTGCTGTGCGTGCACCTCCGATATGAAGATAGCCAGTAGGAGATGGGGCAAAACGGGTGACAACGCTCATCTTTTGTTAACCTAACCAGATTACAGTTTCTTGGAAGCAGGTTAAGGACCATCCCGGATAGTTTGTTAGACCTGTATGAGGGGATATAGCATGAACCGCACAAAATTGGCACTGCTAGTGCGTAAAATATCTATACCCATCATATTATTTTCGGTGTTTTTATTATGATAGCTGAGATTTTTCTTCATGAATACCTACCTTTCTCGTCGAGCTCAGCCAGTTAGAGCTATGTTCAGCTTGGCGCAACGATTATGCTGTTCTTCGGTTTATCCTGCATGCGTCAGTTATATGTTGATGTCGTAAAGCTACTAGGTTTGTTTGTTTTTGGAACTCTATCTGCCGAAGCTCTGATTATGCGGTGAAACGCTAACAAACAAAAGCGCGGGATGTTCACGGCAGAAGTTATAAACCTTTATGGTTGAATAATTTACGTCTTGTTCTTGGCGCAGAACAGGTGAAACATATTGAGTAGAAACGCTACAACCAATGTAGACTAGCAGGTGAAGGCAAGAAAGTTTTCAGCCTTTATTCTCATATTTCACGTAAGATGCGCTCTTGTCCCACATCTGGGCACCTTCTTGTGAGTAGCGATCTGCATCATTAAATCTGTCCACATCACGGTCACAATACTGGATTTCAGGCGCTAAACTCTCCCCCGTCTTGAAGCTGGCGTAATCATAGTAACAAAAGGGTGCGGCATACCAGATGCTCAGTAATTACCCGTCACTTCGTTCTGAACCACTTTTCCTTTGCAATGATTAACGGCTAATAACGGCGAATAAGACCTGTAAGGCGTCCTTGAATCCGCACCGCATTTGTTTCAAAATAGAGGGTTTGGTAATTCGGGTTTGCGGGCTCAAGGCCAATGCGCCCTTGCTCTTTTCGGAGTGTTTTCAAGGTGGCTTCTTGCTCTTCGATAAGAGCAACAACAATATCTCCGCTGTCCGCGATTTCTGTACGCTTGATAATGACAGTGTCTCCATCATGAATGCCGGCTTCGACCATTGAATCGCCAACTATCTCAAGTGCGAAATGCTCGCCATTAGCAACCATGGCTTCCGGCACGGAAAAGGTCGCAGAGGTGTCTGACAGGGCTTCAATCGGTGTGCCCGCTGCTATGCGACCCAGAAGAGGCAAAGCAACAGATTTTTCAAGATTTTCATCAATATAATCTGAACGGCGCAGGAAAGGCGACGAGCCGAAGGAAGGGTGGATAATATTCTCAGTTTCAGCTAATGGTATCGTTTTGCCCTGCAGGAAGGGCGTCGTCCGTAAAATCTCTATAGCGCGTGCTTTGTTTGGAAGTCTCCGGACATAGCCGCGCTCTTCAAGAGCGCTCACCAGTCTATGAATGCCGGACTTACTTGCCAAACCAACAGCCTTGCGCATTTCATCAAAGGAAGGCATGACTTCACTCTTATGGGAGGATTCTACAAGGAACGCCAATAATTCATGTTGCTTTCGCGTTAGCATATCTGTCTCCACTTAATCGTCTTTTGGGTACATACTAGATGAGCGCATTGAAATGTTCTTTTTCTGTTCTACCAGAGTGATTAGAACAAAGCAAGAATATATCAAAGGATAGCACCGAGAAAGAGGAAAGGGTAAATTAGATGCCATTTGGGATAGGCATAATATCTATCAGGCTACCCTCTGCAACGGCAGGAGAGTGGGGCGGCCTGATAATAAGGACCTCAGAGTGTGTAAAGATGCCGAGCATGGAAGAATCTTGTCTTGATGCCGGCATGACAGCTCGGCTTCCATCATCAAGTTGGACCCAATAGCCCCGCATATAATCCTGTCTTCGGCCATTTTTCGGCAAAGAGGTTGCAAGAGGTGCGCTCATTAGCACTGACTGATCACTACTACCAAGCAATGCGTGAAGGGCCGGTTTTACAAAAATCAGGCCGCAAACACCTGCTGACACAGGATTGCCAGGCAGGCCGAGGATGGGCGTTTCGCCAATCGAGCCGAAAATCAGAGGTTTTCCAGGGCGCATAGCAATTTTCCAGAAGTTAATAATGCCATTTTGGGAAGTCGTGATATCCGAGACAATATGATCGTGGTCACCGACTGAGGCGCCGCCTGTTGTAATAAGTAGGTCAAATGGTCCTGCCTCTGCAACCACCTGAGTTAACGCGCCTGGTATATCGCGAATGATGCCAAGATCAACAGGGTCACCGCCAGTAATCTTGACAAGCTGTTGCAGAAAGAGACTGTTTGAATTAACTAATTGCCCCACTCGCGGATGCTCTCCCGGTCTCACGAGTTCATCACCACTTGAGAGGATACCTACCCGCGGCGGAGTGCGCACACGTAATGTTCCGGCACCGCTTAATGCAGCAAGTGCGATGTCACGTGCAGAGAGGCGCTTTCCTCTAGGAAGAAGGAGATCTCCTGCAGAAAAATCCAACCCTTGAGGGCGCACAAATTGTCCTGTCTCTGCAGTCTCAGTGAGGAGTATGCGTCCATCGGAGAGTTTTTCAACTTCTTCCTGCACCACAATAGTGTCAGTGCCTGCGGCTAGATAACCGCCAGTGAAAATCCGTACAGCTTCGCCTGGTCCGACAAGCCCGGTGAAGGGACTGCCTGCCGCTGCCTCGCCAATAACCGTAAACGAAAGGCCAGATGAAAGACCCAATGAAGCTCCGATAGCAAACCCATCCATAGCTGATATATCAGCCGCAGGGTGGGTAAGTTCGCTCATCACATCTTCTGCAAGGACCCGCCCATGACACCTATCAATCCCAAGAGGTTCAACTGACTGAACAGGAAGGTTGTCACAAATCCGGGCAAGTGCCTCCTCAACGAGTATTAGGGGATCAGACTGCATTAAAAAGGCCGGATTTTCCGCCTGATTTATGGGTCAGCCGAATATTGGAAATGCTCATCGTTCTATCAATCGCTTTGCACATATCATAGATAGTAAGAGCAGCAACAGACACGGCTGTCAGGGCTTCCATTTCAACGCCCGTCTTTCCCTCTAATCTACATTCTGAGGTGATATCAAGCGATTGTGTGTCGTCGTTAATTACGATTTTAACATCAACATGGCTCAGGGAAAGGGGGTGGCATAGCGGAATAAGAGACGCTGTATGTTTAGCACCCATAATGCCGGCAAGTTGCGCAACAGACAGCACGTCGCCTTTTTTTATTGTGCCTTGGGTGATGCGAGCCAACGTTTCACCAGCCATGTTGACAGCACCTTTTGCGATCGCAATACGATTTGTATTGGCCTTTTCTGCTACATCAACCATCTGCGGTCGTCCATCTTCTGTAAAATGGGTGAGATTATCTATCATAATTATGATGCTCTTTCTGCTGGAGTGGCAAGGATTCTAGCTGTTGCTGAGGCTACATCATCCTGACGCATCAGGCTCTCACCGATCAAAAAGCACCGTGCACCGGCAGACGCCATATCAAAAAGGTCTTCGGCGGAAAACAAACCGCTTTCAGCAACAGCGATACGTCCTTTAGGAAGGAGAGGTAGCAAAGCTTTTCCGACCTCCAGAGAAATATCCATTGTTTTCAGATTGCGGTTATTTACTCCGACCAAAGGCGATTTGAGGAGCGCGGCCCGCTCGATTTCTGCCGCATCATGAGTTTCAATAAGAACATCCATCCCAAGGCAAAGAGCTGTATCTTCGAGTTCAGCTGCTTGTGCATCACTGAGTACAGCCATGATAAGCAGAACACAGTCTGCTCCAAGTGCGCGTGACTGCAAAATCTGCGCCGTGTCGACCATGAAATCTTTTCGCAATACCGGCAAAGAAACTGCTTCTCGCGCCTCCTCAAGATAGGTATTTGCTCCCTGAAACCAGCGCTCATCAGTAAGCACAGATAAACAGGTTGCACCGCCAGTTTCATAGGCTTTTGCCAAAGCGGCGGGTGAAAAGTCGGCTCTTATAAGCCCTTTGGAAGGCGAAGCTTTTTTTAACTCGGCAATGAGTCCGTAACCATTCTTGGAGTCACGAAGGAGTGCTTTGGTAAATCCACGTGGTTTAGGCCCAGAGGCCGCCATTTCATCCAAGGTGGCAGGGCTATATCGGTGCTTTAGCGCGGCAACCTCATCGTGCTTTGCAGACATGATTGTTCCGAGAATATCTGCCATGTTAGGCGCTCTCTCCTGTAATCCTGACCAAATTATTTAATGCCCTTAGCGCAGCCCCTGTTTCAAGCGCTTCTGTTACGCGTTCCAGTGCAATTTTTAAGTCGCTTTCATGACCCGTAGCAACGAGACATCCTGTTGCATTCAGCAATACTATATCGCGATAGGGACCGGGCGCGCCGCTAAGAATCCCCCGTAACGCTGAGGCATTTTCTGCAGCATTTCCGCCTTTCAACTGGTCGATATGTGCAACAGGGAGGCCAAGCTCTTCTGGGTGAAGGGTAAAGTGCGAAATGATACCATCTTTTAAGGCCCATACCTGGTTTTCTCCAGTGGTGCTGAGCTCATCAAGGCCGTCTGCTCCATGTACAACCCAAGCGTGGCTTGTCCCAAGCTGTTTTAACGCTGTGGCAAAGGGAGCTAGCCAGTGAGAGTCATAAACGCCGACCATAATCCGGCTGACAAGTGCTGGATTTGACAAGGGGCCAAGCAAATTGAAAATCGTCCGTATCTTCAATTCAGCCCGTACCGGCCCAACATGGCGCATGGCTGCATGATGACGCGGTGCCATCAGAAAACAAATACTAGTGTCTTTTAGCGCTGTTTCCAGCCTATCAAACGGACAGTCAATGCCAATGCCAAGAGATGATAGGACATCAGCTGCACCGCTAAGTGACGACACCGCTTTGTTTCCATGCTTGGCAACAGAAGTGCCAGTTCCTGCAACAACAAAGGCTGTTGCTGTGGAGATATTATAAGTGCCGATGCCATCCCCGCCTGTGCCAACTACATCCACTGTGCCGTCCGGGGCAGACACCGTCGTAGCACGAGCGCGCAATACAGATGCACCAGCCGCAATATCATCAGGTGTTTCCCCACGCATTTTCAGCCCGACACTGAATGCTGCCATCTGAGCAGGGCTTGCATTACCATCCATAATTTCGCCGAATGCTGTTCTCATTTCATCGAACGAAAGAACAGCCCCATCAGTAATTTTTTGGATGAGGGGGGTAAGTGTCTCAGACATGAACCTGCTCCGGGAATTTTTCGCTGAGAGACAAAAGTTGGGATTCTAGTAAAATCATTCTGTCCTCATCGACAAGCGTATTTATACCTGTGTGTTCCAGAAAATGGCTCAGAAGCCGATATCCGCCAGACGACGCAATGGATTCAGGATGAAACTGTAAGCCAAATACAGGAAATTCTTTATGCTGGACCCCCATTATCTTGCCATCCTCAGTGCGGGCAGTAACTGTCAGGCTCTTGGGTAGTGTGCTCTCTTCGGCAATCAGTGAATGATACCGTGTCACAATGAATTTATCTTCAATCCCTTTGAACAGCCCCTCATTACTATGATTAATGTGTGACAATTTCCCGTGCATTGGTGGCGCAAAATGAGTCAAAGACCCGCCAAAAGCAGTACAGATGGCCTGATGACCAAGACAGACCCCAAGAAGAGGAACTTTACTTGCAGAAGACGTAATAAGTTCTTCAATAATGCCAGCATTTGACGGGACACCGGGGCCTGGAGAAATCACAATGCCCTTTGGATCCATAGCCATTATCTCCGTAACCGATGCCGCATCATTCCGAATGGTATGCACATCTGCCCCAAGGTCAGACAGAAAATGCCATAAATTCCATGTGAAGCTATCATAATTATCAATCAAAACTATCATCTAACTCTTTACCGAGGAGGCCGTTATTCATGAAGTGGAAAGGGTCGTATCGCCTCGCTCAGTTCTTATACGAAAAGGGCGTCTATTGGGTCAAATGCAATTCACGATGTCTGAAGGCGACCCATTCTGAAGAATGCCGGCGAAAAACAGCTTATCTTTTTACGGTATAATGGTACCTTATATTTAGAACACTGTATTTATTTAATAAATTAAATATTAATTTCAAAATTTATCTTGACCTTTATCTTCAGCTTCGTTAAATCGTCATACTCGTGCTCTAGTATCCCCTATTAAGTCTTTTTAACCGCTTACGAAATATGTGACGAGAGCGATGGTTTGGAGAAGAAAAGATGCCATTACAACGAACCTATGTGGCAAAGCCAAAAGACATCGATAAGAGCTGGGTTCTTGTTGATGCAGAGGATATTGTTTTGGGTCGGCTTGCGTCGCTACTTGCGATGCGTTTGCGCGGCAAACACAAACCGACCTATACACCGAATATGGATTGCGGTGACCATGTCATTGTCATCAATGCCGAAAAAGTAAAACTCACAGGCAAAAAACGCGACCAGAAAACCTATTATTGGCACACAGGCTATCCGGGCGGTATCAAGTCCCGTACAGCAAACAAAATTCTGGATGGGCGGTTCCCTGAGCGCGTCATACAAAAAGCTGTAGAGCGGATGATTCCACGTGGTCCGCTAGGCCGCAAGGCAATGACGCATCTGCATGTTTATGCAGGGGCAGAACACCCACACGCTGCTCAGCAGCCAGAAAAGCTGGATGTTGCCAGCATGAATCCAAAGAATAAGAGGTAGTCATGGCTGAAGAAACACAACTCGAAAATGTTCCTGAAGCAGAGGGCATGGCTGTGCTTGGCGCGTTAACAGACGCACCGGCCAAACAGGTTGCCACTGCAGTTGTTGAGCCAAAGATTGACACGCAGGGTCGTTCCTATGCAACAGGCCGGCGGAAAAACGCAACAGCCCGCGTTTGGGTCAAGCGCGGCTCTGGTCAAATCATTATCAATGGCCGTGATGTAGCACGATACTTTGCTCGGCCGGTCCTTCAGATGTTGCTTCAGCAGCCATTTGAAATAGCTGAACGTGTCGGCGAGTTCGATGTGATGGCAACTGTCGGTGGCGGCGGATTGTCTGGCCAGGCTGGTGCCGTTCGCCACGGTATCAGCCGTGCGCTTACCTATTTTGAGCCGGGGCTTCGCCCTGTCTTAAAGGCTGGAGGCTTTCTCACGCGTGACCCACGCGTTGTCGAACGCAAAAAATACGGTAAAGCCAAAGCTCGTCGGAGTTTCCAGTTCTCGAAGCGGTGAGTTTGCATAATCAGTTCTTTCAAAAATAACAAAAAACAGCCACCTTCATAAATGTAGGTGGTTTTTTTGAATGAACGTTTGATATATTTTTTAAATTATCAATATTTCCCAATGCTCAAGTGTTAAACTGATGCGCGTTTAGCGCAATAGAAGCTTTCAATTTTCTTGCTTGATTCTTGGAAAGAATGGATCTCGATATAATTGGTAATTATTGCTTGTTTTTTTAATGGTCTGGAGAGGATGGTAGAAGATCATATTGCGAAGTAAAAATTAAAAGTAAGGTCAATCAAACGAGCTGG
>MDTB01134897.1_pt1 | contig 19517 bp, 33 predicted proteins | sample 811161 | NCBI WGS metagenome assembly MDTB01 (sample SAMN05326650, study PRJNA326480) | marine metagenome | isolation source: seawater | place: Mediterranean Sea | collected 2009 | reverse complement strand
TCTGCTGAGCATGGCGGGTCCTTCCATCGTCGTTACAGGCTCTACGGCGGTTTTGCTCAGGGGCAAGCAAGCGGCTTTCCGGTAGAACTGAATGAAGCGTTCCTAGTCCTCTCGCCGAGAGACGGGAGTGCTTGTGGGTAGGAAGTTCTCCGACGTTTGAGGTGCACCTGCTTTGTGAGGAAGCAGGTGCTTTTTCTTGGTGTCCAAAAGGAGCCCCTCCTCTCGGTGTTTGCGCTGGAGGAATTGGTTTGGTTGTCAACTGGTGCGACACCGTCATGCTGCTGCGACAGGCCTGATCCTTGTTCCAACACACGGAGCTAACGCAGTGATCGAGATATCGCTAAAGCAGAGGTATGGATGAGATTCAGCAGCTGCAAGCGAACTACTTAGTGCTGATGGAAAAAGCACAGAGGGCCACGGGATGGAAGGAGAGTGTCAAATATTTCCACGGAGCTTCAAAAGTTGCAGACAAGATCAAACTTCTTTCTGCTTTGAAGTGACATCATGAGTCCGAGAATGAATCACTCAAGCGCGTTGAGCAGGACGACCTTGCTACCTGCCCAACAATTCTCAGTAATTGCCATTTAATTCGTTCAATAGAACGAAAGACAAACTAATTGCTGCAAAGCAGAAAAAAGCAATGAAAGACAAATTCACCTGTTGAGGTCATCTGCGCATCAATCACAATGCCTGGTTGTGGCTGCGCCTGTCCAGCTGGGTCCTGCCGTTCAGCCAAAGCCGCATGTCACGGCTGTGCGGAGCGTTGATCGATAGCAAAGGAGGCCCCTCAGGATCGAGCGAATGACCTCAGTAGTCATCTCCATAGGGAATATCGGAGCCAGCATCCATCCAAGCCACGGTGGTTTTGAAACCCTGGGCTTCAGTGGCTTGGCGCTGAAGAGCGATGTCGCGGACCCCTTCTGGATCAAAGCTGGGAGCTGTGATCCAGCTGAAACCCCGACCAAAGGTGTTGTCGGGATTCACCACATACCAATGGCAGGCGGTGTCGGGCACGCTTACTGAGCACTCTTTCCAATCCACGTCCCACTGGGGGACCTGAACGAAATTGAGTACGGCTAACAAGGCCCCGAAGATGCTTAAAAACACTGCTGTATTGCTCGAGTCGGCGGAAGTTAGCGCACATTCAGATCTGTTGTGATGCAGCGCAGGGGGCCGGCCTGTTGCTGTCAGGACAGACCAGCTGCTTGTAATGGCCAGTGAGCTTGGTTGAGATGCCGGAGGCACCAGCACTGAACTGGAATCCTCCGTCGTTGTTGTTGGTGGATCTGCTGAGCACGTCGGACTCCTCCGCCATTGCCGGCCGATACGTCCTGCAATGGCGGTTGTGCTCAGGCGTTGCCCATGCAGCCAGGCCTATGACATGGAGAAGCGTTCCTCGTTCTCTCGCCGGGGAAAGGAGTGCTTTTGTGGGCACCTGCTTTGTGATGAGGCAGGTGCCTTTTTTTGCCCCTGCAGCGTGCCTCCGGCAATTTTTGCCATGAAGTTTTTGGTGTGTTGCAGGCCGAACGTCTTCGGTCATTACTGATCGGTACAAAGGCCCGTTCCCTGTGCCCACTTCCCATGGCCGACCAACTTCAGTACCGCTCTGTTCAGCACGATGGCGAGAAGAGATTTGATGATCAGCCCCGCGTCCTGACCTATCGCGGCGCCACTTATCAGACCCGTGTTTTTGACGTGCGCTATGAGGCACTCAAGGCCCGCTGAAGAAGGCGCAGCATTGACTCCGCATCAAGCTGGCGGGGTTTTCGATCCCGCCTTTTGATGGCTGTGCTCTCCAACCGCAGTGGTGGCTGCCTTCAGAACTTCCTTGGGTAAGGGGGATTCCCTGCCAGTTCAATGTTGATTTCGCGGCAGATATTCATCCAGGCACCAAGCCCAAAATTGACGCCGTTCGGGCCGTCGATGAACTCCTGAAACTCCTCAGCACTGATCCCCTCACGCACTTCCCAGATGCAGTAGGCCGGTCCCTCAGGGCCGATTGGGCAGAACGTGTGGTTATAGAAACCAGCTTCCTGGTTTTTGGCGACAGCCGCGTCCCAGCCTCCGCCTGGGGCCATGGCTGTTTGGGCTGTCTCCCACCACTGCTGAGCTTTCCCAGCACGAAATTCATGGTGAACGTGGAAGAACTTCGAGGCCATTGGCAGAGCTGTTAACCAGCAGAGCATCGCCTGCGACAGCCTCGGGCTCTTGTATCCATCGCTGCTTTGGACGCGCTCAAGCGCAGATTTGAGGCAATAACAACGCCCTTCTGGCTGAGCCGTTTAGTTCAATGGCTCGCGCACTTTTTTGACGGCTAGTCCTGCTTCGGTGGCGGTCCCCCCGGCCAGGAGAAGCAGGCCGATGAGACCAATTAGTTGATTTTGAGCCTCGTCAGTTGGGTTCGGGTCCTGGCCTAAGACGGCTCCAGCTGCAAACCAGGCTGTGGCCAAGGCTGAGGTGATCCAATAAGCCTTCCAGCGGCGCTGGTAGAGGTAACCCGCTCCTAGTCCGGGAATCACATTGAGAAGCACTGCCACCCAACCGGCGGAGGCTGCCAGGACTTGTTCGCGGCTAGGCATGGCACAAGGGGCTTGGGTTGCTGACCTTAGGCAGGTCTTTTCGAAAACTATGTGGTGACTTTGGTTCTCTGCACCGCAGTCGTCAGGAGCACCTCGGCTAGGTGTCGCACGAAGCCACTGGCATTCGAGTGAATGGCTTTACCTGACGTTGCCTTGGATGATCACAACCGATGAAACTCATCGTCACCGCTCTCATTGGTAGTTTTCTTCTTGTTTCCTGCGCTTCAAAACCTGAAGCTTCCAAGCCCGAAACAACTGGCCCCATGACGCTGGAAGAAACGATTGCCGAGCCTTACAAGGCTGATCAGAGCGAATAAGACAAATCCTGTTATTGAGCTTCGTGGCCACTGCTTCGGCAGTGGTTTTTTTATGGCATTACGTTGCATATCTCAAGATTATGAACTTGTGCTTATACATCAACAGTTTGTTCTGTAAGGGTAAATAAAGATCGATGCTGACTAATCAAGACTAAGCCTAGAGGGCTCAGAGTTCGGCTAGTTGTTAGGTGTCGTTTCAGGAGGCGAAGCGATGAAGGGAATAAGTCCATATGACCCTGCTTCCAATATCAGGGCACTACGCGAAACAAAAGAAGATTTAGCCGATTACATCCGCCGTCATGAGGAAGAGTTTGATGGGTTTGACCCCATGGAGGAAGACTGGATTATTTCTGTCTGGCCCGAGCTGAAGCAAGACCTGGAGGCGTAGCGTTGGAAGAAAAGCTGTACCACCTTGCCTGTGCTGCTAAGCCCGTCATGTTGAGCTTGTAGACAGAAGAGGTACTCCAAATGGCCCTTTCGCTTGTGCCTGAAGCTCTGGCGGATTATCTACGTTGGCATGAGGAAGACTTGGATTCATATGACCCTGCAGAAGATGGTCTTTTTGATGCCGAACCTGGCCTGCTGGATGAACAAGAGAGCATCGCAGCTTGAAAACTTGTCATTGCTCCTAGCCGCCTGAGCTCTGATGCCCCTGCTTTGACAGGGGCTTTTGATGGCGGGACTTAAAGCTGTCGTTTTTTAAACGCTTGAGTATGCCCATTTCGCCGATGCAAGTCAGCCAGGTTATTATTTTTGTCAACGCTTTTTGCAAAGAAAATAACAAGACACCTTGGGTTTTTTGAGGTTATTATTCACCCACTCATCTACGGAAATGTTCTTGTCTTTTAGCAAATTTTTAATCTCCTTCGTGTCTACATTTTTGTAGAGGTAGGAGAAGCCTTCCTTAAAGGCCACAGCCGCGATACCTGTCGTTGGGTCCACGAGCACTGAGTCGGCGGACGAAGGCTCTCTGGATACGGGGACGAAGCTCATTTCCAAAATGCTCATGGCGAACAATTTTTCCATCAAATTTGGTTGATGGGTTGGTTTCTCAGGGGAGCTTTAGGAATTCTTCGGATCGCCTTGCCCCTGCTTCTGGCCAGAACCACTGCGGCGCTTGAAATGGTGTTGTTCCAGCTTGTTAATGGCTGTGTTTGCAGCGTTGTGCGTGCTGACGAGTGGCCTAATCACCTGAACTGGAAAGTGACCCCTTGGTTCACTGACGAGCCTGCTGACCCTCTAGGCAGCAGGCGACCTATTGGGCTGCTGCGGCGCCTGCCGCGTGCCACAAACTCCACTGTCCCGTCTTGGGTCTCATTTCAGACCTCTGAGATCACATTGAAGAAGTAGCCCAGTAGGAACTACACCTCACACACCCATTTGGCTCCGCGATCGCCGGGGCTTTTTTTGTGAGCTAGCGCGCTGAAAAGCTGTGTGTTTCTTGCACTCCTCAATAGGGCTTAACTGCTTTTAACTCTGTGCATTGAGCGAGAACTGACAAGCTTTCTCTTGAATGCCCGCAAGAATCGCCTCATTGTCGATTCCCGGCGTTGCAGGTCAACCGGCATCGTCTCTTCCTGCGTCGGTTGGACAACTCGGATGGTCAGGGACAGTGATGAGGGCTCTGGATTTTGGTTGGGCTTGGGCGACGTCTCTGGAGTAGGCAAACCCTGGCTTATCCCGACTGGGGCAGACCACCAGCCGTTGATCAGGTATGTGCGCACCATCGGGCTCTGGTCTGAACTGGTGAGAGCTGCCAAGACTGTTGATGGCAGGCAACCCCACGGACCAGCACGCATCGATGCAACTGTCCCCTGCGCCCCAGCACTTCCGGGTGGCGCCAGCATCCATTGCTTGAAGCGCATCGTTTAAGCGGTAACTGAGGGTTCCAAAACCTAGGCCCTTTGATTTGTGTCTATGGATGCAGGGCTCTTGCCTGCGCCTGCGAGCGCCCTTGCCGTTTCGGATCTGCTCGAAGCCCCCTATGGGGTTTGAACAGCGACCAGCTGGCTGCTTATTGAAGGCCAACAAAGTCACCCCCAGCAACTTCCTTTGTGCTGTGACTGGGTTTTTGGGATTTGGGTTGCTATTAAGACCCCTTGAAAGTGCAGATCGTGGCCCAATTATCAGGCGGGCACGTTTATGTGCTCCGTGGTGCCTGATTAGGCAACCCTGCTGTAGCCGAGCTTGGTCTCAAAAATTTTGAGCGGTAGGCCGAAGGACTCCATCAGTGCCTTGCACTCGCTGCCAACGGTTCCATAAACCTCGACGCTGAAGCCATCTCCTAGTTCTGCGTGTTTCTGTAGGTACTCCTGCACGGGAGGGTTGGTGACGTGGGCTTCAAAGGCAGCGTCGTTCGCGTAGACCTCTGACCAGACAAAAGCTTGAGGATCGCTTGGGTCCTGATCAAAGGTGTGGTGGAGCATGCCTGGCTCACTGCTTTGCACGGCAGCATCAGTTGCACGAGCGAGTTCTAGATAGTCCTCCACGCAGCCAGATTTCACGTGAATCCGTGCCAGCAACATGAATGGGGTGGAGCTGTCGAAGCTACTCATCAGGCAATCAGTGGAGGCTGCCTACTCTCACAGATAAGGACTGGCTGAGGGGTGATCAGTCTTGCGAGGCCTCAAAAACAGATGGCAACGCCTTTGAACCGCCATGGCGAAGGTGTCTCATGCCTGCTGGTGTTAGAAGCTGTCCTTGGCATCATGAGCAGAGATTCCTGGACCTAATGCGCTTGCTGATGCTGTCGCTGGCTGCTGCATCACTACTGCTATCTCTGCCTGGAAAAGCTCAATCCTGCATGGGCCACACAGGATGGGCTGCCATGGGTTACAGACAAGGAATCGCCATGCGTTGGTTTAAGGAACACGGACGCACTTATTCCCCGGAAGATGCCGAGAAGCAATGTAATGACAATCCAGATTGCTCGGATCACCTCAGTCAACGTTGTGCATACCGATAGGCGAATGGCATCATGACTCTCTTCAGGGGAGGAACTTGCTAGCAATAGGCACTAAGTCCAATAACTCATGCTCCGTCTGATCCTTGCTTTTGCGGCATTCCTTGTGTTGGCTGATCCCCCTTATGCCTCGGGCCAGTCAGTCGATTTCAGTGGTCGTGAGCTGTCCTTGGGCAGCGAGTTGCAGCAGGCTATAAATTCCCAACGATTAAAAGAAGGTCAGCCTGAGCTCCAATCATTAACTAATGAACTTGAGGAGGCACAGCTCATCTATAGCGATGCAGTTCTTGGAGAATTACTAAGAAGCAATATTTGCGACCATGACTATCGAGACTTCGATGCTCTTCAGAGGCTGATTGCGACGTCCCCAAAGCCCATTGATGTTGCTACCCCAACCGGCGAAGTCATTGGCTGCCCTAGCCCTACGCGCGGCTGGAGTCCTCAGCTTGAGGTGGAGCTTTGGCGTGAATCACCGCACCATAATCACATTCTCTTTGAAGAGCAGGGACATCAATACATCGGTTGCGCTGTCAAGCAAGTCAGTGGTCAAACAGCAGCTCTTTGCACGCTTTGGGCCGCCAACGAATCCTGATAGGGAATGAGTCCCTCAGTGGCGGGTTTTCAATGCTGGTGAGGCGCATCATGGTGATGTAGTCCATGGCCATAGCCACCTCTGATGAGTGCATCTGTAAAGCAGCTTTCATCAAAAAGTGGATCGCATCCTGGGGAATCATCTGGCAACAAACTTGACCAGTGGGGCTTCATTCCTTGGACGCCTGCAATACGAGCACAGAAAGCTAGCGGCGGCAGCATCAAGTTTTGAAGCCAGATTGGTGGATCTGTGGCCCTGAGTTCATTTCGAAATAACCAAAAAGTTGCCCCTAGCTGCAATGCACTTTTAGGGACACCATTATCTCGATGAGGAAGTTCACTCCCAATGCCAGCCAAGGCATCATGAAGCTCGGCACTTTTGCAAGCAGGTCGAAGCTCGACAACTCCGTGGATTAAAGATCCGCTTCTGTTCTCTTCGGCATGGACTGCCCCGGGTGGAACAACAGCAGTTTCTCCAGCATGAAGGATAACTTCTTTCCTGTCGACAACTAATACTGCTTCGCCATCAAGGATTGTGAATGTTTCGCTGCAGCCAGGATGCGTGTGAGAAGCAATGCGGCCTCCAGGCTCATCGACCCAGCGAAAACGTACTACGGAGCCATTGGTTTCACGCCCGGTAAGAACATATTGAATGTGTTCTCCAGTTGCAGGATTGAAGGTGGCGCGGTAGCGAGAAATACCATTACCAGAAGTTTTTGTAATGACCATCTTTCCGCTTTGATAAGTAAATCTGGTATAGCCAATGGCTGGTTTTATGGCTGCTAATCACCCGGCATTAATCTGAGGCTCTACCTGGCTTAGGACTAGCCTTTGCGGATCGGGTATAAGTTTCCATTTCTTGAAAATAAATGCTTCCCGATCATGTCCTAATCCTCGTTAATGACTGTCATTTTGCTGGGTTCTCGCTAGATCAAGTGGTGATTGCTGGGCTTGATAGGAGAGCTGAGGAAAGCAGTCTCTGTTGAGCTTGCCGACCCTTTCATTTGCATTGCTGAGCAGCTATGACCCAAGCCATTCCAGAACCGGTCGTTGTTACAGGTGCATCTGGTCAGGTCGGACGTGCACTAATAGCTGAATTGCAGCGATGTGGGATCCGCGCTCAAGCATTGGTGCGCAAGCCTGCAGGTCTAAGTAATTGTGAGGAATACTGCGATTGGATGGAGTCTTCAGAAGCTGAGGCGGTTCTTGCCTCGGCCCCAACGGTGGTGCACTTGGCGGGCAATCTCAAGCCAGCCCAAGGTGACTACAACAGCGCCAATGTGAAAACGACTGAACGGGTTGCTCAATCGGTTTCTCCCACTTGCTGCCGCAGGTTTGTCTTTTTGAGTTTTCACGGAGCAAGCATCCGCTCCAAAAATCCATATTTGGCCAGCAAAGCTCAGGCAGAAAACACCTTGCTCTCGGCCGGAGTGCCCACCACGATTCTTCGTTGTTGCCACATTGTTGGCTCGCCCAGCCGCCCTGGTCCTACTGCTAGCAGTTTGATCGCTGGCTCCAGTGGAGTGGTGCAGGTGCTGGGTAGCGGATCTCAGCGCTGGGCACCGATTGCCTTGCAGGATGTTGTCGCTGCCATCGTTGCTTCTCTAGCTGGGGAGCATGACGGTCGGTTCGATTTGCAAGGACCTGAAGTGATGGAGCTTGATGAGTTGATCACTGTGCTGAATCCCGGAAAACGTCTACTCCGCTTGCACATTCCAGCTCCAATGGCACATTTGCTCCGCTTCACAGGGCTGCCTGACGCCTTGATTGAGGTGATGCTCTCAGATTGCTTCAGTGAACCTGGTGGGGACGCGACACAGGCACCAGCCATTTTGGGGATTTATCCCACCTCACTCCGTCACCAATGGGCCTGAATTTGTGTGGAGATTTTTTTGATGGCAGCGTGCGCTTAGCTCGGATTTGTTTCGGCTAGGGGTTTGGACCAACTGCAGACCCACTTGAGGTGATCCGCATCATCAGGAAGAGGCACCTCTTTCCATGTCCACTTGGAGCTGATCTCTTCAGTCCAATGCAGCTCTTCATTTAGGTAGCGCTGATAGACGAGATACTTTTTGGTTTTGCAGTTGAATTTTTTGACGAATGAGGCAAACCTCCCATTGAGACGGTCGGGGAAGACATCGGATCGAATCACAACAATCCCGCCTGGTTCTGTTCTGAGGAACCAATCACGAGCGACCGCTTCGCCTTTGCTCCAAGGCTTGTAAACATCGAAGTGGTCAGCCTGTGCGAGTGATGCAGGCGCTGCACTCAGCAGAGTCGCGAATGTGACGAACAGGAGCTTCATTCGGCTATCAGCCCTTCGCTCATCCTCCCTTATGGATTGCTGCCGCCGATCGTTGTGGCCAGGCCAGTCCCGGGAGCTGTGGCGCAATCGGGTTCAAACCGCTTGGCAGCGCGTTGAGCTGCAGCCCCTCAGTCGTCGCTGAGACGGCGTGCCTTCCAGATATTGACGACAGCGATCGAGATCAGCAGTAACCCGATGTCCCAGGCAAGAGCAGGCAGGGTCATTCCATCGGTTCAGTAGCCGCGACCTTAACCACAAAAAAAGACTCTCTGGGGCCAAGCACCAGAGAGTGAAGAATCCGACTCGCTCACGTAGATCAGCTCATGCGGTTCTGATCTGTACCAATGGTCGCGAGGGCAGCCCTTCCTTGATAGGTGGAGGACCGTCAGCTTCGGTTCGGTTGTCCGTCTGAGCTGTAGTCAGTAACCGCCATAAGCCCAGCCAGGCCAACGTTCGGGTCACACTGAGCAGACCCAGGCCAATACAGATCGGGCAGTGAAGAGGTCCCATGCATCAATCATCGCTGCATCCGAGCCGCATCGCCAGGAATCACAGGCCCAGCTTTCAGATCCTTGAAGTCCCTGGGCCCAATGAAAACATCCTGTTTTCCCCAGCCGAGATGGCTTCTTCCATATCCGTCTGCATAGGTGAAACAGCTAGTCCTTTGCGCTGAGGTCGTAAGCCTCCCCTCGGCGCCTTGCCTGCGACTGGCCCGTCCAGCAGGGACACCCTTTAAAGGTTCAGTTGGATACACACTTGGTGCTTTCGGCGACAAAAAAGTTCGTACCGATACACAAGGCTCTCTGAGTTCCCCTCGGGGAATGCGTTGAGTCCTGAGGGAGGTTGTGGGTTTCTCCTCCCTTTTTTCTTGAAAGCTGAAAAACTTTTGTGCCTATCGCAACTGCTCAAATGGCCAAGCGCTTTCTGTTGCTGCTGATCCCCTTGGCTCTGGTGTTGGGCGCCACCAGTGCAGCGCTCTTGCTTGGCGCGAAGACTGGAACCTCAAAGGGCAACTACTGGATTTACTTCTGCCGAATTGGTGTTGGTGCCTCCGCTGGGCCAGATGGCTTCAAAACTGTTGGACCTGTTGAGCCGGGGTATGTCGCCAACATGCTGGGGAAGATTGCTGGTTGCTGGTAACCCTTTTCTCTCAACAGTCTGATGAGGCGGAACCCGCTAGCTGGCCTTGATGAATGAGTTTGTTAGTACACGTGCAAGCCTTTATGCCTTGGTGCATATTGAAATGACTTAAGCGTTCCCTGTTCTCCTGCCAGGGATAAGGGAGTTCCTGATGGGGCGGAAGTTCAACCACCGATAGTGTTGAGCGGCTCCTGCTTTATGAGGAAGCAGATGCTTTCCTTTTGCCGGGATAACAGAACCTCTCGATGTTTGACCGCTAGAGGGTTTACAGGTCTCCTGCATCTATACGAAGCCTCTTGCCCGACCTGCTCCATTTGTCGTGAAGGTTTAGACATCTTGATGTGAGAAGGGCCGCATTCATAGGTTCGTATGCCCCTGGCTTGCTCATCCCTTTTAGGCATTTCTAATGCTGTACAGATCCGGTTTTCCTATGGCTTTTCTGTGCCCCAGGCGTGGGCGCAACCAGCAATTAGAAAGCATTTTGCTTCCTTAACAGTACGCCAACACTGGTTTTTGTATGATTTGGCACCACTTCAAAACCTGAATGGCTTCTTCAGACTTAGCTCGCACTTTGGAAAACGCGAAACTCCACCGCCCCAAGCTCTTGACTATGGAGTATGTCAAAAAAGTAGTGCATGGAGGCGATTTTTTTGGAAGATTGAATAGTAAAATCGCAACCATAATTACTGACTCTGTTGGCACGATGTGGTGCGCTTACGCTTTTGCGATTTTGGCACTCGTCTCACTTCCAGATGCCATAAAGACAGGTAATCCAGTCGTAATTGTGGCTTGGATTGCCCAAACATTCCTTCAGCTCGTATTATTGCCAGTAATTATTGTCGGGCAAAATATTCAAGCAAAGCATAGTGACCTCAGGGCTCAAGTTGATCATGAAAATCTTTGCTCAGTTCATATTCTGGCTAAGCAAAATAATGAATATGGTCATCAGACAAGGCTCATGGTTGAAGGTAGTAAAATGGGAGATAGACTGCAGAGTATTGAGCAAAAGCTTGAAGCGATTTATGAGAGAATGGGTTGAGTTATTACCTCCAATGCTGAATATGAGCTGTGTTGATAATCGCTATTTCGCGCCTATTTAATTTTTTTTGCGATCTGAGGCGAATCTAGGGAGGGCTAGCGCATCTTTCTTTCAGGCCTAAAGCCCTGCCAGGAAAAGTGCTTTCTTCACTTACCCGAATTGCTGATTAGTGAATGCCCCTATTGAAACGTGTCGCTTGCCAGGATGGGACGTGGTTGCTCGCGTGAGGACTTATGGCTCATCAGCAGATCACCAAGCGTGCCGCACGCCTTGTTCGTGCTGAAGCGCGATGCACTTGGCGGGAATTGACATCATGCCATTGGTTTCAGCCGACCAAGCCCCTGATTACGAGTTTGGTGTGATTGCTGGTGAGGAAGGATATGGACCACCACCGCATTCACTTCCTTGGGATGAAACCTATTGCGTCCTGCGTGGTGAAGTCGTTTTTGGAGTTGGCCGGGATGAGCAGGTCTTTGCAGCAGGAGCTTTAGTCCGTGTGCCTGCTGGAGAAAGGCACTGGTTCCGATTTGATCAGCCTGGAGAAACACTCGTTGTAACAGGAGGTCACTGCGCTTTTGCCATGTTCACAGGGCTTGCTGATGTCCCCGATGGTTCGGTTCCCCTGTTGAGGACTATCTAGCAGTAGCTCTGCGCTATGGCGAGGAGGATTGCCGCGAGGGTTAAGTCAATAGTCAGAAGGGCGCCTCAAAATCATTGGTTTGAGGCAAAGTCACAAAGCGGTCAAGGCCCTTGCTTCGGTTTGCTCTTGCTTTAGTTTTTAGTTGAATATGTAAAGAATTGACTAGTGAATGGGATATCCGCTGGCTGGCGATCGAAAGAGGGATTTGCATCGCATGCGCGCGATCCCCGCCTCGTCTCAGTTAAAGCGGGGGGCGAAGTGCAGTAGGCCCAGCGAAGTGTTCTTCAAAGGTCATCAGGATTGCTGTTGTCACTTCTGAACTCCAGCGACGATCATCCGTAACACCAACTCAATGCATTTAGTGGCGGCTGCTATTCAGCAGTGGGGCATCGTGGATTCAATCGGTTTGTCGCTCGACGCCGATTCCCTGAAGCTCTCCTTGAGCTCAGGGGAAAGTCCCAGGTGTTGAACCCACACAGAGCAGCCCTGGGCGCCAACGCCGCCTCCAAGATGGGCAATCGTTGACGGTCAAAGTCCAGGGGTTCCCAAAAGGACCGCGGGCATCTACTACTCAGAGCACTACTGCCGTGCTGACTGGCAGTTCTGGACGTCCAATTGGTGACATCCCAAGCGGACGTCAATAAAAACGCCCTCAGAACTCACCCAGAGCGTCATTGCTTCGTCCGATCGGCTGCTTGCATCCGACCTGCCATGGGCTTGAAGGCCTTTTGTCTCCAGTTGGGGCTGACTTCGCAAAGCCTCAGGAGCTTTTCACCAGAACGGGGGATCGCGTCAGATGGCTTTTAGGCGACGCTGACAAGGTCGGGAATAAGACATGCCTAACTCAACCAAATTCATGATGGGCTGCGTTCTTGCTGGCCTTGGCGCGATATCCATTGCTGCTGGCGCTGCCATCTCTCATCAGACGGGACATTGCAGGCTCAAAGTCACTGATGGAACGGCTTTGAGAACGGGAGTCCTAGGACTCAATGGTTTGGGTGTTGTTTGCGAGCAGCCCCCTGAGGGCGATCGAGCCAACCTGCTTCCTTTCATTGCTCAGGTCCGAGCTCTTTAGCCTTGGCGTAAGACGACTTTGCTTGGTTGGTTTCCTGGCGAGGGCACCACGACAACTTGTCACCGTATTGAGCAGAGACACACCAAGCAGGAACGGCCACCATCTTCAGAGTCCCACCAAATGGAAATTCGCACGGTCCCGATGTCGGCCATTAACCGGCCCCTCTACATGGTCCGATCTTTGGATCAAGACAAGCTTGCCGAGCTAACCCAATCGATTGCGGAGGAGGGATTAAGGGAGCCGATCGACCTCCTGGAGGTTGACGGGAAGCTGTATGGCTTCAATGGCTGCCACCGTTTCGAAGCCCATCTGAACCTTGGTAAGGAGTCGATCCAAGCCCGAGTGAGGAAAGCCGATCAACGAACCCTGAAAGCGCATCTGATTTGAGAGGTCATCAGCCTCAGCCCTTGCTTCGGCAGGGGCTTTTTGATGCGGAGGGGTGCACCGGTTAAACCACCAAGGCCATGGTTGGGTCGTCTGCAAAGAACAGTTAGGAGAACTTGATCAAAACATGAGCCTTGACTTTCCACTCATCGCATTTGGTTTGGGATTGGGAGCGGTGTGTGGTTTTTTTAATGCTGTTGCTTCAGGTGGCTCGGCAGTGATGTTCCCCGCCTTGCTTGCCATTGGCATGCCCGCTGATGTTGCCAATGCCACCGCACGACTTCCAATTCTCCTGGGAAGTACAACAGCTCTGTGGTCATTCGAGAGAGCCAAGCTCATACCCTGGCAGTCGGTCTTGCAGCTTTCAATCGTCTTTCTGCCATTCAGTCTGCTGGGCGCAGAGATCGCCACAACGATGAATACTTCAATCAGTCTTCTTCTAATTCGCATTTCTGTATTAATCGCCCTTGGATTTCTTCTTGTTCGTCCGCAGCAGTTATTGAAAAATCGACCGGATGATGGTCATAAAGCCCATATTCAGACACCTCTACCTCTCTGGCTATTAACTGCCTTTTGCGGCTTTTGGGCAGGCCTGATCATCGTTGATGCTGCCATATTTCTCCTCTTAAGCTTGGTGCTAGTTGGAGGTATAAGCCTGCGCCAAGCCGTGCCTGTCAAAACTGGCATGGTTTTTTTGTTCAGTATTTCCACTTTCTTGATATTTGCGAGAAGCGGCAAAGTGGAATGGCAAATCGGCATCCCGATGGTGGTTGGCAGTATCTTTGGGTCACTAATTGGCGCAAGGCTGGTCATGAGCCAATACGCCAATCAATGGGTTTACCGCTGCTTAATCGTCATCGTCCTGATTGAGACAGTGCGGCTATTCCTATGACTTAAAACCTGCCGCTGCTGGGGCGGGGCTTTTTGATGGTGCTGGCTACCAGTGAGGCGTTTAAAAGGCGCAGTCGGTAGGCATAACTGCGATATCACGAATGCAGATGTGGGATGGCTGCTGCCAGCAGAACAGCACGATCGCAGCCAGCTCTGCCGGGCTGATGAAGGTGGGGTTGCCGAGCATCTCGCAGTACTGCTCGAAGCTGATCCCCATTTTCTGGTGAATGGCGGTGCGGATCAGGCCCGGCGCCACGTTGATGACGCGCACGTTGTGCTCGGCCTCCGACATGTTCATGCTCTCGCCGAGGGAGCGCACGGCGTGCTTGCAGGCGTGATACACCGGCGCACCCGGAGCCGGCTTGCGATCACCGATCGAGCTGATGTTGATAATCGTGCCGGCCTTGCGTTCACGCATGCCTGGCAACACGTGGTGAATGCCGTTCATCACCCCAGTGACCATCGTGTCCACCTCTTCGGTGACTTGGGCCAGGCTCAGACTCTCCAGGCCACCGATGTGGATTATTCCAGCGTTATTGATAAGGCATCCCGTTGGCCCGTACTGGCTTTCTGCATCCGTGATCGCGGCCCCCAGTTCATCGGCATCACTGACATCAAGTTGGCGATAAAGAACTGGCTGACCCTCTAGTTCAGGATGAGCCTCTAGGTGTCTGGAAATCAGCAGGCAGGGATGCCCGGCGGCTGAGAAGGCATGAGCTAGGGCCCGACCGATCCCGGCTCCAGCTCCGGTGATCAAAACAAGTTCGGCCGCCATGGCTGCCACTGCATGTAGACCCAAAGGTGGCCATGGCTGGCCTCAGCTGTCCATTGCAGCCCCCTGCTTCAGCGGGAGTTTTTAATGACGTTCAACCGCAGTGGTGAGGCTGAACTACGGCTGCTGGTCTCCCCGCGTGCGTTCAGCATCATGCGCATTCAGGCCATTGATTCGCTGAATATTTGTGCTGCTGTCAGGTGGCCGCGGCGGTGGCAAGTCGATTCTGTTGGTGTGGCTGATTATTTACTTAGCGACCATCAACAAGGGTGAACCAATCTCCTGCCTGATAGCCCATATAGGGAAATGTGAACAGGAAATAAAAGCTCATTAGAGAATAATCAGAGGAGTGGACATCCATCACTCACTCCCTAAATTCCCACTACAAATCACTTCAACGATGCAAAATAGTCTCGATAGTTACTCAAGAGAGGACCTCATGATGATGAGGGCTCAGTGGGTTTTGCGGAAGCATGAAAAGGACTTCAAAGACCTAATGGACTGCGCTGAGTTCAACACCTGCTGGCCTAGTGCTTCTGGGGCTAAACAGGTGCTGCTTCAGACCAGGGAAGCGAACAGGAGAGCCTGGAGGCAGGTAGGCAGGGAGCTTTACCCATGCCAAGGGCCGGCCTAAAGGTTTAGTGAAAACCGTACCTAAGACAACACCAGGCACAAAAAGTGGTTGGCTACGGTTTTGAAAACGGTATTAAATCAATGTCCACCTGGTGGGTTGTTGAGTTCCACAATGGTGAAAGGCTTCAGGTCTGCACTGATACAGAGCTCAAGTACGAGGCTTTCCATAAGCTCTCAAAAATGTTCCCAGATAGAGAGCTTGTTTCAATCTGCACTGAACAGGAAGAGGAGTACTTGTTAGAGACACTCGGAATGAGGGGCTAGCTCTCCAAGGGAGCTCGAATAGTCAGACGTGGTGATGAGCAGAGCGCCTGGCCGCAGCAGTGAAGCTGAACTACGACTGCAGGCATGGCTGGCCTGATGACTCTGGCTTTGATGCATCTTCCAGATACAACAAAGCCCCAGCCGTCCTGCAAGAGACTGGGGCGATGCTGCTCTTCGGAGACGGATTAACTCCTTGAACGGTTTCAACTTTGCAGAGAAAGCGCTTTGATTCTGTATTCGTCTGTACCTTCTAGGAGGGACAGTATTTAATTCTCCCAGTCACAACAAAGCCCCAGCTGTGTGAGGAAGGCTGGGGCGATGCTGACCCGTCGGCTCTCGTTATCTCTAGGAACCTTCGGGATGAATTCAATGAATCAGCTGCTGAGTACCGATGCTGTAGCCATCTGTACCGTTTAGAAAAGAAAGTAATTAGTTGCTGTCACGGATTATCTGCATTGCGCTTTCTATTACGGATAATCCGTTACGCCTGCATCGCTTTCGATAGTTTCCAAGTCGCCTAAAACCAGTTCTTGCCTGGCTTCCCAGCGTTTCAGCAGATTGTCGGGGTTGAAACGGTGCAGCGGGTCATTGATGCGGTGAAAGCGGATGATTTCGCCACCAATGCGCTTCTGCTTCGTTTCAGTGCGTAACCCGAAAATTCGCAGCATTGCCTGCACAACGCCAATAGGACAGTCGAAGTTTGAGTGTCGGACTCCTTGGTATCGCTTGGCACAGGAATCTCCCATCACCAGGCGATGTAACTGCTTCACCCAGTCGTCGTTGGCACTAAACCAATCCTTTTAGGTGAGTAAATCTGCGGCACAAGCCTGGGTAGTCAGTTGTTTTATCCAATGCAGCCGTAGATGCAATTTTGCAATGCGCGCTCGGTCTAGGACGTATGCCTCACCCAATTGCTCTCAACGGCCATGAGTAAACAAACCAAGCGCGGTCGGATTGTTGTAGAGCAGCCTGCAACGAAGAGCGGGGAAAGCGTTTGCTACGCCGAGTACATGCTCAGCGGTCATTTCTCCATGGCTGATATTGAATCTCTTGCAGATGTCATCTTTCTTCCTGGCACGGGCAACCGCTTCCGGTGAAAGCCCCCTCCGGATTTGCGATTTCGGGGGCATCTGCCACGCGGCCCGCTTCTAATTTGTTCGAAGCGTCTGTCTGAGCTTTTTGTGTTGCGCAGCGCTTGGTTTCCAGCGTTGTGGGTCGGCGATCAACTAATTTCGGCTTGGTAGCCCTCGCGTTCGTAAGCCGAAGCGATTAGCTGGCGATAGCAGCGGGCTTGAAGGTTCTGTAGTGCGTAAACCTGGCAGCCCGAGATGAGCCAGGGAGCTATCGAGTCCTGTCCTTTCTAGACGGGACAGTTGCAGCGGGTCATCGAGGCGACGGCAGTCTTGATGGGCGTCTTGGCGAATCTGTTCCCAGTCGATTTCACAGGCGAAGTGGATGCTGCCTGACGTTTCTGGCGCATCTCCCGACAGGGCAATGACCCTTTCAGACACATGCAGTAACTCACTCAACTGCGCCATTACTTCGGCGCGATGCCCTGCGACATAAGAGGTTTGGTTGATCACCGCCTGATTGGCGGTGGCATCCCACTCCTTAAGGACCACGGTGGCCCCTGCATAGTCCGTAGCTTGAAAGTTCAGTGCGCTGAAGGGGCGGCGGCTCTCCGAGCAGGAGCCAAAGCCTCTTTTACTCATCAATGGCAAGTTGAACGTTTGGTTCGGTTGCTAGTGGTGCTGTGTTCCCGTTTGGCAGTGTTTGGCGCGATTGCCAAGTGATGCCAGATGGGTGCCGTAGCCCCTCATTAGTCCGGTTGCAGCAGCCAGCACTTGGTTGATCAGCTTGAAGGCGATCGCTTTGCGCAATTCAGCTAGAGGGCAAAAGGTCGCCTAAAGGTGATTAATCGCGCCGGCTCCTTCACCCATAGAGAGCAGCCCTTGGCCAGGCTGACTTGAGTCGTTATCGTGCCCGGCTGGGCCAGCGGTTCAGCGCTCCCGCAGCACCTCACTCCAGCTGAGTCAGCACGTTGAACTGCAGTGGTGAAGCTGGGATCCGGCTGCTGATCTTCCTGAGTGCGTTTGGCGCCTTTGCTTTCAGCACGGATCTGGCGCTTTCCGCCGCAAGATCGCTTCGCTATGCCCGACACACAGGTGAGCAAATAAACCGTGCTGTTCGCGACAGCTCTACCTCTTGCTTAGAAAGGACTTGACTGCGCTGGAATTCCAACGCTTTTGCATTCTTATGGAGCTGTTGCTGCAGCCTTCCAGCGACATCCACCAAGGTTTCGACTTGGCTCTCCAGCGACGTGATGCGCGTGGCCTGAGCACTTTGTTGATTAGGGAGAACCAGAGCGGTCCGGTCGAAACGCTGTGCACTGTCGTCTTCCTCAGCCTGCTCGACTAGATCCAAGACACGCTGCTAAGTCTCGCCATCGAGGTCGTAATACGACGTAGGGACTCGCAACTTTCGTCCACGAACTTCTGTTTCGATGGTGTCAGGCACTGGGTTTGCCGTTATGGACGTCAGAGGAATGAAGCTCCACCGCGCTTCGATCGTTGTGCAGCTGGCATTCATGCTGTTGATGGCATCGCCTGCAAGCGCTGAACCCGTTTATCAAGGCTTCAGCCATTTCACCTATTACGACATTCATATCGACTTCAAACAATCCCTAGGCAATGACCGCTGGCGCTTCAGGACTCGCGCTGAGTACTCCGGAGGCCAGCCTGACTTCGTGAGCGAGTGGCGTGAAGCGGACTGCAACCTGGGCACGATTGACGGAGAAGTCGTTCCAGAGGTTGCGCAGTACGGCTATCAGCGAGGGCTGCCTGAGGTCTATCGAGCAATTTGTGGCGAGCGCTGAATCACTCCAACGGGGGATCCGCTGTACCTCAGCCGCGGTGATCGTGGAGCTATGGCAAGGAAGATCGCCGTAAGGGTTGAGTGAAGAGCATTCAAAACAGCTCTTGTCTGAGATGCAACAAAAGCCAGTGGATTGATTCAGTTTGTCTGGCTATGTCTTATGTCAGGAGTGCTCGCTTTCTTGTTCAGTTCACTCAACCCAGGGTTCAGCAAATATCACTTCACAACTCCCATTTGTCATGATTTCCCATGAGATCCGCCTGGGGTTGGCCGGCACTCCTTCAATTCTGGTTGCTTCAAACTCAAAGAAATCGGCTGTTTCCACTGCCATCTCTCTGACTTCAAACCCCTTTGCTTCTAATTCCCTTCGGCAGTCAATAAGACGTCCAAAAGGTAATGGTTGAGCCCATATGGGCATTTGTTGTGTGGCCACAGCAACTAATGGGATTGCCGCCACCAAAATCAAGTTTTTCAATGTCGCTATGTCTAGGCTTAAAAATAGATTGCAGTTGAATCCTTATGGGTGGATTAAAAACGATGTTCTTGGACAACTATCATGTTGAATGCCTTGATGAAACCTGTGATCGATGACTTCACTTTGATGGTGGAATCAATACGAATCGGCTACCGAGCTGCAGACTCACTCGAAGCGGCCTGACCAGCGCTCCCCCAGCACCTCGCTCCAGCTAACTCAGCACGTTGAACAGCAGTTGTGAAGCTGAGATACGGCTGCTGGCATGACAGAGGAATTGTTATCGCAAGTAGTGAAAAATCGGCTGCATTTTCTTGAATCAAAACCGAGCTATTCATAATCTTCTTCTGTTGTTTATTTCGCCTCTGCGTGCTTGAAATAGCTTTTACCTGTTCATGCTTTCAAGCCTGAGAGGTCTTCCATGTCTTTAGCAGCACAAGACTTTTTGTTTCAGCTCCAGTTGCTTGTGGCTAGAGCTAGCTCTGACCTCAGTCTTAGAAAATTGCTGACCGCCGACACGCTTTCAGCACTTGCAGCCAATGGATTGAAGCCCCCAGCAGGCGCCTGTTTTGAAGTCAC
>MDTB01140677.1_pt1 | contig 19518 bp, 19 predicted proteins | sample 811161 | NCBI WGS metagenome assembly MDTB01 (sample SAMN05326650, study PRJNA326480) | marine metagenome | isolation source: seawater | place: Mediterranean Sea | collected 2009 | reverse complement strand
CACGTTGATAGGCTGGATGTGGAAGCGCAGTAATGCGTGCAGCTGACCAGTACTAATAGCTCAATTGGCTTGATTTATGCACTGAAAAAAATTTTTGAAAGAGATAATAATTATTTAAATTCTAAAACAAAAAATCCTTAAACATTTGCCAACAGATTAACATTAAGTATTAATTTTAAAAATTTAGTGTTAATTTAAATGGAATGAAACTAGTAATACTTGCTGGCGGTCTTGGAACAAGAATATCTGAAGAAACAGAATTCATACCTAAACCCATGATAAAAATCGGCCAAAAACCTATCATTTGGCACATCATGAAGTATTATTCAAGGTACAATATAACTGATTTTATTATATGTGGTGGCTACAAGATTGAAAAAATTAGACATTTTTTTTCAAGAAAAGTAAATAAAATTAACTGGAATGTCCAAGTTGTAGATACAGGTAAAAACTCAAATACTGGAGAAAGATTACGTAGAGTAAAAAATTATTTAAAAGGAGAAGGAAATTTTTTTTTAACATATGGGGATGGACTTTCAAATATAAATTTGAAATCTCTTAATAAACTACATATTAAAAAAAAGTCTTTAATGACAATTTCTGCAGTAAAACCACCCCCAAGATTTGGTAAATTAAAAATTTCTCAAGATATTATTCAAAATTTTTACGAAAAAAAAACAAGTATTGAAGGCTGGATCAGTGGGGGCTTCTTTGTATGTAATTTCAAAGTTTTTAATTTTTTTCAGAAAAAAAACTCAATATTAGAAAAAGATATTATTCCAAAAATTGTAAAAAAAAAACAAGCTTTTGGTTATAAACATAATGGATTTTGGCATCCAATGGATACTATGCAAGAGAAAAGATACTTAAACAAACTTTGGAAAACAGGTATTGCACCATGGAAAATTTGGTAGCTAAAAATTAATTTTTTTTCTTATTTTGACACCAATATTTCCTCTTATTTGATTGTGAATTGTAGCAACATATTCAAGTATTAAGCTTAAAATTGCGGAGGTTAGTGAAAAGAAAAAAACAACAATAGAAACGATAATTGTTATTCCTTGAGGAGAGCCGGTATCAAAAAAAATTTTGTTTATTATTACTTGGAGTAAAAATAAAAAAGAACCGAGGGATAAAAGAAAAAAAAAAAGACCAACCAATCTAATCGATTTGTCCATTGTAAAAATTAATCCGTTCATCCCTTGTGTATACAAGTCAAAAAGATTATTTTTAGATTTACCCTTAAATCTTGATTTTCTATCAAATTCTATTTCAAAAAAATTTTCTGTTAGTCTTGCAATATACCCTCTAGTGTAAGGGAAATAGTCGTTTATATCTTTTAGCTGCTCAACTATTTCTTTTTTAACACACATAAATTCATTAACGTTCATTGGATAATAATTTTCTGAGCTCTTATGTATAATGTAATAATATAATTTTCTAAGTCTTTTAATAAAGAAACCTTCATCTGTATTTGTTTTTTTTCCATATACTACATCATAACCTTCTTGAATTTTCTCATACATTTTCACAATCATTTCTTCAGGGTCTTGTAAGTCAGCTGCAAAATTTATTATTACGTAATTGCCTGATACATATTTTAGGGCATTAAAATTACTTAAAAAGGGACCATAATTTTTATAATTCACTATCAATTTAACATTTTTGTCACTTTCGCAAATCTTTTCTAAAATTTTCAAAGTCCCATCATTGGAGTTATTATCAACAAAAATATGTTCATATTCTATATTGTTTTTATGCATTATTTTTTTTACAACATTGTAGCATTCTTCAACATTTTCGATTTCATTGAAACAAGTTGAAATTATTGTCAAGGATGTCATTATTGATTTTCTTTTTCGTATTAAAACACTATATAAGATATATTTATGATTAATAATAAAAAATTTGATCCTATTAAAAGCAAAATAGAAAATAATCAAGAAAGAGCTGAGTTTTGGAATTCTTATTCAAAAAATTTTGTTGCAATAGTAAATGCTAGAAGTACGAAATCTTACTTGAAAGGAGAAATTGATTTATTTAAAAATTATTTATTAAATCAAAATCATAATAATGGAAAAATTTTGAAACTTGACTTGTGGAATGAAGCTCATCACACTGAAATTTTGATGCATATTCACCATTATTATGAGGAAATTTATGGTATAGATATTTCTCCTCACGTCGTTGAGCAGGCTAATAAAAATTTAAATAATAAAAATATTAAAGCACAGACCACTGTTGGTGATATTAGGAAGATGCCTTATTCAGAAAATAGTTTTGATTACCTATATACTATGGGTACTATAGAGCATTTACCAGATCCTAAAGTTGCAATGAGAGAAATTTCTAGAGTTTTAAAAAAAGGAGGTCGAGCAGTAATAGGTGTTCCAAATAAATATGAATGGTTTGGAAAATCCCTAGCTTTAGATTTTTTCGCATATATAGGCATAAAAGAGGATGGTTATGAATTTAGTTTTGGGTGGAAAGAATTAAAGAATCAACTAAAAGAATGTGGACTGGAATTAATTGATAAGGATGGACCTTATTTTATGCCGTGGCCAATAAGAGCGGCTGATTGGTTCTTGGCACAAAGATTTCCAAAATTATGCTTTATATTTTATCCATTTATCTACTTAAGTGAACTTTTTAGTAATTTTAAATTTTTTAGAAAAAATGGAAGCCTTTTAGCAGCAGTTGTAGAAAAAATATGATCTCGAAAGAAAATATAAAGCAAATTGCAGAAAAATATGGATCACCATTTTTTTTAATAAATGAAAATAAAATTAAAGATAATATTGATTTATTTAATAATTCATTCTCAAATTATAAAGGAAAGTTTACTCTAGGTTACTCAGTAAAAACCAATCCACTTGTAGGAATTTTAAAAATTATGAGGAAATATGGGGTTGCATCAGAGTGTGCATCATCGATAGATATAGAGTCCTCTTTAGCTGCTGGCTACAAATATTCGGATATAGTTTATGCAGGTTTGTTCAAATCCCACGACACTCTAAGGAATTCAGTAGAAAATGAAATAAAACTCATAAATATTGAGAGTTTTCAAGAAGCAGAGGAGTTGTATAAAATTTGCAAACAAAAAAATAAAAAGATTAAAGTTGGTATTAGAATAGCATTTCCATCAAAAACTGGAATCAAGTCGATGATGGGAATAACCTATGATAGGTTTGGAAATTCACTAAAAATGGGAGAAGCTTTTAAAGTTGCTGATTTTCTTGCAGAGAGAAATGATTGCTTTGAAATTGTAGGTCTCCACTGCCACCCAGGTTCAAACATTAAGTCATCGAAAATTTATAAAGTAGCAATTGATAAATTAATTGAAGTTTATGAATACTTGATAAAAAAACATAATATAAATGTAAATTTAATTAATATTGGTGGTGGCGTAGGAATAAAAGATGTGAAATTTTACAGTATGTTTGATTATGGTTTTTCAACTTTGTATAAAATTTTTGGTAAAAAATACAATATTTCTGATAAAAATTTTTCTGAAAAAAAAGTTTTAGATGAAGTGGTTGAATATCTGAATAAAAAATTTTCAACAAAAAAATCTTTTCCTGATATAATGATGGAGCCAGGACGGGCATTGGTTGGAAATGCCCTAGATATATATAGTTCTGTTGTGTTAGAAAAAAAAACTGAAAGTGGAAACTGGTTAATAATAGATGCGGGTACAAACATTTTATCTATTTTAACATTATTGACTGAACAACATGAGATATTAACAAGCTCAAATGAAAAGCAAAAGAGAATATATTCAATCGCAGGACCACTTCTTTACTCCTCAGATATAATTGCAAGAAATCTAGAACTAAATTTAACAAAAGAGAAAGACTATATTTCTATCAAGTCAGTAGGAGCATATTTTGGTAGTCAATCTAGTAATTTTCTTTTTCCAAGATGTGCTAATGTTTTGAAAACGAATTCAGGCGAATACGAGTTAATTGAACGGCAAGAAACGACAGACGATGTACTTTTAAGATCTACTAATCTTTAGAGTTTTCATATTTATAAATTTCATCAATTATCTCTTTAGTATGTCTAAAATTAACATTTAATTCATTTATATTTTTGCCTTTAAAGTCTCTAAAGAGTTTAATGAAATGGAAACTGGATCTATTTATTGGTATATTTTTTAAATTCATTAATTTGTTCAAAATTTCAAAAAATAAAGATAAGATATTTATTAAAAATAACGGAATTTTAATTTTTATTTTTTTAATTCCATCAACTATTTCAACAATTTCTGCTATGTCCTCTAATGTTGGATTTTGATTTGCTATTAAGTACTTTACATATTTTTTATTAGTAAGAATTATTTTGTATATACTCTCACAAACTTCTTCAACATGGACAATTGAATATTTTGCTTTAGTGATAAAAACAATTTTTTTATTAAACATTTTTAAAATAACATCATTGCTTTTAGCTATATCCACTGTCTCTGGACCAAGTATGTGAGCTGGAGCACAAATTATCAGAGGAAAATTGTAATTTTTTTTTAAATATTCTTCAGTTAGAAACTTAGATTTTCCATATTGAGTATCATATTCAAAAAAATTGTATTTAGTATTATCAAAAAAACAATCTTCATTTAAATTAATACATGTCCTTAAAGTCGAAATAAAAATAAATTTTTCTAGTCGTACCTGGGATTTATTTATATTTTCAACAATACTCAATGATGAATGAATTATATCCTTATTATTTGCAGAAGCTCTTGTGGGAAGCATTGCTCCAGCATGAATAAAAATCTCTATATTTTTAAAATTTTCTTGAATATTTTGAATATTATTCCAATCAATAATTTTAATAGTAACATTTGGAAATTTTTTTTTTAATTCATCAAATTTTTTTTGATCTCTAGTAAGTAATGTAAGTTCAAACTCTTTTTTAAGTTTTTTTACAAGGTTTAATCCTAGAAAACCTGTTGATCCGCTTATTGCGATTTTTTTCAAATTAAATTACAGCTTGAATTGTTTTCAGAATAGAAGTTTTTCTTTTTTCAATTGACTCTTTTAGTTGAGTATTAATTAAGAAATTTTCTATCTGATCTACTTGATTGTGGTGCACTGTAGGGTCCCAATGATGAATGGCATGCTTATATGCACCAAACGGCGCATAAATATATTTAGAAAAAAAACTATTTTCAAATAATCTGTTTATTGGGCCAGAGCTATGAGCACTTATAATTTTAGTATTTTTATTTTCACCATGTTCAACTATATTTAGTAATGATGCGAAAAATGGAAAAAAAGTTAAAAATCCGTAAACCCAAGATAACGCAAAAAATAGATTAGAATTTAAATAAATTAAACAAAAAATTATTGAATGGACTGCGATGGATATTATTCTTGTCATGGTTAAAAAAGTTTTAATTTTTATTAACAGATTTGTTTTATAAAATTTATCCTCAACTTTATCTGGACTAACGTTTTTATCGATATTTAGACAATACTGCACTATACTGACACCTGTAAAAAACTTTAATATTTTATAGAAAGTTAGTGGGTACAAATAAGAATTTTCTGGATCGTCTTTTTCTCCATGTTTTGAGTGATGTTTCATGTGAATAATTCTAGCTTGCTTAACATTAACACCAGTTAGTATTCCTAAAATTGTGGATATTTTATCATTTATTTTTTTATTTGAATGTAACTCGTAATGCAGCCCCACATGCAATGCTTGCTGCAAACCATGAATAAATAAACCGACAAATAAAGAATTAATTACAAAAAATATTGTATTGGCTAAATTGGATGAAAAAAAATTTGTTAGATATGTATTAATTGTGATTGTACTCAATAAACCAAAATATAATAATGATATGTGAATATATGTTTTGTAATAGTGAGTATTTAACGTTTTTAAGTAATCAGAATATTTAATATTCAGTACATTATTGTAAATTTCACTTTTAATTTTAATAAATTGAAAGTTATTATCAATATTGCTATCAATATTATCTAAATTTGAATTCATATTATTTACGTTGAACTTTAAATTTGTCCTAAAAATAAATGATTATTTAGTACTAAATGAGAAAAATGCAACCTAAAACTAGTTTAGGAAATTTTTGGAAAAATAAAAGGGTCATGATTACTGGTTTCAGCGGCTTTAAAGGAGCATGGATGACTTTATTACTCAGTAGGCTTGGCTCTAAAGTTTATGGATATTCCCTTAATAATTTACTTGATAAAAAAAATAATAAAATATTAAAATTAGAAAGTCATTGTAAAGAAGTTTGTTATGGCGATATCCTTAATAAAAAAAGGTTAGAAAAATTCTATCAAAAAACAAATCCACATATTGTTATTCACATGGCTGCCCAATCTATTGTAGAACAATCTTATATTAATCCAAAAAGAACATTTGAAGTTAATATAATAGGCTTAATTAATTTACTCAATTGTATAAAAAAAAAAGTTAAGCAAAACAAACCCATCATTTTTGTTCTTACAAGCGATAAATGTTATGAAAATAATAAGAGTAAAAAATTTATAGAAAGTGATAATTTAAACGGTGATGATCCTTATAGTGGAAGTAAAGCGGCCCAAGAAGTTGTGTGCAATAGCTACAACAAATCTTTTAATCTAAATATCGCAACTGCAAGAGCAGGGAATGTTCTTGGAGGTTGTGATTTTAATAAAGGAAGAATTATGGTTGATTTAATGGAATCTATCTTTAGAAAAAAAAAATTATTTATTAGAAACAAATTTGCTACTAGGCCATGGCAACATGTAATTGATTTAAATATTAATTATTTAAAATTCATTAAAAAATTTTACTATAACCCTAAACTTGCCCAGCCATGGAATTTTGGCCCAAAAAAATCATTTTCAGTTAATAAAATTATTAATTTACTTAAAAAAGATCATTTACTTTCTTATAATAAATCTAAAAACATTTTTAGGGAAAAAAAATTTTTAAATATTTCTTCAAACAAAATTAAAAAGGAGTTAAAGATTACAAATAATTTTGCTTTCTCTAAAACAATTAAAGAAACAGTTGAATGGTACGAAGTATACTATAAAAGTAAAAAAAAAATATATGAATTTTCTTTAAAACAGGTAGATAAAGCACTCCATGAAAGCAAATTATATAAATAATAAAATTAAAAGTATAAGAAAAAAAATTGCCCTGCTTTCATATTCTGCTAGGTCAGCACATCTTGGATCATCATTATCATGTGTAGAAATTTTGACTGCATGTATGTTTATGAAGAAACTTAATAAAAATCATATTAGTGAAATAATTTTGTCTAAAGGTCATGCAGCAATGGCTTATTATTCTACATTAAATGAATTTGGTCAAATGAGTGATAAATATTTGAAGAATTATATGAAACCAAATTCAAATTTATGGGGACACGTGACTAAATCAAATAATAAATATTTTAAATTTAGTTTTGGCTCATTGGGATATGGTCTAGGCATATCTTGTGGGTTAAGCTTAGGCTACACATCAATAAAAAAAAAACACAAAATATATTGCATAATATCTGATGGTGAAATAAATGAAGGTTCGACCTGGGAAGCTTTAATGTTCATTTCTCATCATCAGTTGAATAATATAAAAATAATGATTGATAAAAACTCCATTCAAAGTCTAGAAAGAACAGAAGACGTAATAAATATTAAAAGATTAAATAAAATCTTTTCTAATTTTAATTTTGATGTGAATGAAATAGATGGACACAATATAAAAGCTTTGCTTAAATTATTAATAAAAAGATCAAAAAAGCCCTCAATAATTATATGTAATACTATTAAAGGAAAAGGGATTAAAGAAATAGAAAATAAGATAACTTCCCATTACTACCCTGCAACTTCTAAACAATTCGAAAATTTATGAGAAATGAAATTATAGATTTAGTCAATAAGGAATTTAAAACTAATAAAAAAATTTTTTTTTTAACAGCAGACTTAGGTTTTTCAGTTTTAGATAATACGAGAAAAATTTTTAAAAAAAATTTTATCAATGTTGGTGTTGCTGAAACTAATATGATTTTGCTTGCATCTGGGATTTTTGAGGCAACAAAAAATAAAGTCTATGCATATTCAATTTCTCCATTTTTAACATTACGTACATTAGAGGTGTTAAGAAATTATATCTCAAATGATAAAAGACAGATTTGTTTAATTGGAGTTGGTTCTGGTGTTTCTTATGATAAAATGGGAAAAACTCATTTTAATTTAGATGATATAAATGCTATTTATAGTCTTAAAAACATTTTAATCTTTAATCCAGCAAATGAAGATGAACTAAGGTTTTTATTCAAAAAATTTGGAAAAATAAAAACACCAACTTATTTTAGGATAAATAAATTTCCACATAAAAATAAATTTGGATTAATCAAAAGAAGTAACTTTTTTTATAAACAAGGTAATAAATTCAATGTTATAGTTTCAGGTGCTATTTTGAATAATTTTTGTAGCATGTACACCACAAAAGAATTGAATCAATTTAACATAATTAGTTTACCTATTTTTTCAAAAAATTATAATAAACTTTTCTATAATCATTTAATCAAAGGAAAAACCTTATTCCTTGTAGATAGTTCTAGAACATTATTGTTCGAAGAAATGAAATCTATTGTTGAGAAATTAACCCACAAAAAGTCAATAAATTTTGATTTTAATCATAATAAAATAAAAAAAGTTAATTCAGAAAAAGAGCTTTTATTGCAAATGGGATTTTCCAAAAAAAATATCTCAAAATTCTTATATTAAAATTTTTTTAAATACATTATATTTTTTTTTAATCCTTGTTTAATCCCAATTTTCGGTTCCCATTTAAAATCTTTTTTAAGTTTAGAAATAGAAGGAAAAAAATTCATAGATTGGTCACTTCTGTATTCAATTTTTCCAAAATTAGGTATGCTTTTAGTTTTCAATATAGAGAATATTAAATTTATAACTGTTTTAATTTTATAACTTATCTTAAATGCTAAATTATATTCGCCATTAATATTTATATTAAATAATGATTTTATAATCGCAATCGTAATATCAGATATATAAATAAAATTATAAATTTGTTTACCAGATGTAAATTTAATTATATTTTTATTACTCAAAATATTTGTAATTGTATAAGGAATTAACCATTTATTGCTACTACCAGGTCCATAGCCTGTAAAAATTCTCAACCAAACAAAACGAATTTTTTTTAATTTGCAATATTTTTTTATCTTATTGTGTACCCTAACTTTAATTTTACCATAATTACTATTTGGATTTAATTTTGAAGTCTCATAAATTACTTTTTTTTTTCGTCCGTATTCTGCCTGTGAACCTATTCCAATAAAACAATTTAATTTTTTATTTTCTAAAGCTTCGAAAATATTATTAATTATTTTTAAATTTTGTTTTTGTTTATTTGAATTTCGATTATTTGCATCTACCCCAACCCAAGCACAATGAATTACGTAATTTATGTCAACAAGCGCTAATTTTTTTTTTAGAATTTTTTTATTTTTTAAAGAACAATTAATTAACTTAATGTTTTTAGATTTAAATCTTAATTTTTTTTTATTTAAAATTAAGTATAAAATAACATTTTTTTTCTTAATTAATTCATTTACCAATCCCCTTCCAACAAAACCTGTGCTTCCAGTAATTAAAATTTTTTTGTTTTTCATTATTAAGTTTTATTAAAATAATAAAGAAAATTTATTATAAGGAGTAATATTATAACTATTTCACTTTTTTCTTTAGTTATAATTTTTCTTACAAATTTTTTTAAAAAAAAAATTGTGCGATAATCTTTTAACAAATAAGGATTAATTGATAACTTAAATTTATTCCTTATTATTAAATATATTATTATTATTTGAATGATATTTAATAGCGAAATAATATAAAAATGTAGTAATGGTTGATTTTCAAATTTATAAAATAAAAAAGTAATAGAAATAAAAAGATTAAGTATTAACTGTGATAATATTTGTTTTTTATTATTGTAATAATAAAAAAAAAAATTCATTGTACCACCCAATAAAGCTATAGCTATTATGTTAAAAATTAAAATATTACTAATTTTAAAAATAGAATAAAAAATGAACATTAATATTCCAATTAATATCAAAATAAAAAAAAAAATATTTATTACTAAATTTGAAATATCTTCATTCCGTTCTTTGATTGCAGATGTTAAATTATTATTAAAGAAAAAATTATTATAAAGAGAAAATTTTATAAATTCACAGATTAAAAAATAAGAAATTATGGTTTGAGCGTGAATTTTTGAGTGAAAAAAAATAGAATAAATAATTATCGAAGTTGTTAAAATTACCGTGAGATTAATTGCTTTATTGGATGTGCGCATCTATAAATTTAAATTTAAAATCTTTTCTAAGTAAGATTGAGCATAAACTTAAATTACTCTGAGATAACAGAGAATAATTTGATCTTGATAAAAAAATCATATCAGTTAAAGCTTCTAATCCTAGTTGTGTTTTCCATTTTTCATGCCCATAAACATTAATAAAGTGTGTTCCGATATTTTTCTTTGCTGATATTATTTTAGAATTTTGTTTAAGTAAAAGATAATTATACTCTTTTTTAATTTGATCAAATAAAAATTTTTCATCGGTTGCCAAAAATATTTTTTTTAGTTCTAAATTATTTAACTTTCGATCTATTAATGGTTTTATATTTTTTTCAAAAGTTAATAGATGACGTTTATTAATAAATTTATCGTGGCCTTTTTTACTAAATTTGTCAGTTCCTCTTAAATGAACACCCAGTGTTTTTTTATTAAAATATTTTACCTCGTAATTTTTTAACTTATTTAATACGTTAGGTTTAAATTTTATGAATTTTTTAACCAAAATTCTCTGTTCAATAATTTTTTTTTTTGAATGGAGTGTTTTCATATTGTTATGAAATGTATAGTTCCAAGTCGGTTTGTATTTTACATGTGAAAACTTTTCAATTGTATAGTCTTTATTTTCAATTTTTTTTTTAATTAAATCTTGATATTCTTCAAAAGGCTGAAAGAAAAATTTTTCCCACACATTAAATTTATTTGAATATAATAGATTTTTAAAATTAAAATAAATAAGTTCTTTTTTTTTTCTCTTAATTAAACATTCAATAACATTTAATAGATTCCCACAAATACCATTTGGTTCGTGATAATAAATAATTTTAAGATTCATTTATTTATTTTAATTATAGATATTTCCATACAATTATAGAGTAACCATTAATATAGAAACTCCCAAAATAAGATTTTCTTTTTTCAATTATTTTAATTATTTTTTTTTCCTCAAGTTTTTTTAAATATAAATAATAAGTGTCGAGATAATTTCTTTTTTTTGAATATTCCACAGATAAATAGTCCAGAATTTTATTTTGATTCATAAGCTCATTTATTGGCTCAAGATTTACAACTATATTAGGTTTTTGTTTCTGGAGAAATTTTAAAAAGGGTTTAAAGTCTTTACCAATCTGTTCTAAGGATGCAATTGTAAAACAACTCCATTCATTTTTTTTCAAATGCATTTTTTTATTAAAACTAGGTTTATAGTAATCAAATTTATATCCCAAAATTTTTTTATATTTTTTAGAAACTAATTTGAAAATTTTTTGTGAAGATTTACTCCAGTCTAAACCATAAAGGTTAGCGGATTTATTTATTTTTGATAAATTAATCAAATTATGTCCAGTTCCAGCTCCAAATTCAATAATATTTTTTTCATTTTTCAAATATTTGAAGAATAAGTATGAAGTTATTAATTTTAATACTTTATAATCGAAATTTTTTGAAAAAGTTTTTATTAAATTATCACCTATTCTCGAAAATTTATTTTTAAAAAAATATTTTGGTATTAAATCAGTGTCTTTACTTGATTTTTTATACATTAAATAATTTTCATTCCAACCATTATTCCAATTTTTTTTATAACTTTTCCCTGATTTTTTTATATATGATTTATGGATTGTTTTTATTATCTCTAAAATTTTTATTTTTTCTTCTTTCTTATTGAGAAAAGTATAATTTAACTCTTTAAATTTTTTTTTCAAAAAATAAGGAGTTTTATTTTTTGTAAACTTTTGAAATTGGTTTGCTGTGATACGCATTTTTAAGCTTGATAAAGCTTCTTATACCATTCAATTGTATTTTTTAAACCTTGTTTAATTTTAATCATAGGTTCCATTTTAAATTCAGATCTATATCTTTTTAAAGATAGACTAACAATTTTGGGTGATCCTTTAATGGGTTTATCTTTTTTTGTTTTGACTGGTATGTTCAAAATTTTCCCAATTTTAAAACCTAACTGAGCGATTGTGATTTTTTCTGTACCACAAATGTTGTAAACTTTTCTTTTCCCTTTAATTAAAACATTTAACATCATTCTTATAGCATCAGAAATATAAATATATTTCCTAATGGCTTTACCGCCATCTTGGATAAATAACATGTTATCTTTAAGCGATCTTTGAATAAACTGATTTAATACACGACCATCGTCTTTTTTAACTCCTGGGCCGTAAGCTAATGAAAGTCTAATTGATTTTGCATCAATTTTTTTTTTTATTTATAAATGTATTTACAATCGTTTCCCCACATCTTTTAGCTTCAATGTAAGGAGATCTTACGTCATCAGTATTTGTAAGTCCGATCTTTTCCTCAGAAAGGTTAATTTTTTCATTTTTATTATAAACTTCGCTACTACTTAAATATAAAAATTTTCCATTTTTACTTAATTTATTTAAAAAATTAATTAGAATAGAAGTATTCAGTTCAATGGTTTCAATTGGATTTTCTAAAAATTTTGAAGGTTGTCCGTAACCACCAGCGAAGATAATTATATTTTGCTTTTCTATTTTATTAAAATTAATTTTTTTTACATCTGACTCCAATATAACAATTTTTTTATTACCTCTTAAAAAATTAAAATAAAAAGGTAATTTATTTTTACTAATTAAAGTAATTTTTTTAGGTCTGTTTTTTTTATGTAATTGTTTATAAAAAAAAAATAAAAAGTAAATTCCAATTATTCCAGATGCACCAAATATTAATATTTTTTTTTTTATTAAGAAATTTTGTATTTATTTTTTTTTCAATTGTTTCAATATCTTTTAAAATAATATTCATCATTTTCTTATATTCTTATTAAAATTATTATGTTACAAAATAAAATTCTTTAATTAATTTTATGATTTTATTTATCAAATATTATAATATTTTATTTTATTCAATATAATATGATTTATAAAAAATCGCCAATACTTGGTTTAAAAATAATTTATCCAAAAACTTGTTTTAAAGATAGTAGAGGAACTTACTTAGAGACTTTCAATAAAAAGTATTATCAAAAATTTATAAAAAAAAATTTTATAGAGGATGATTTTTCTTTAAATAAAAAAGGAGTATTTAAAGGGATACATGGGGATAATAAGACCTGGAAATTAATTTCCTGTGTTTATGGTAAATGTAAAGCAATAATTGTAAATTTTGATAAAAAATCAAATAAATTTGGAAAATGGGAAAAATTTAACTTATCTTCAAAAAATTATTTTCAAGTTTTAATTCCACCAAGTCATGGAAATAGTTTTTTAGTTTTAAGTGATTATGCCGTTTATCACTACAAGCAGACTAAATATTATGGTGGCCAAGGAAAACAATTCACAATAAATATCAAAGATCCCTATTTTAAAATTAAATTATCTCACAAAAAAAAATTGATAATATCTGAAAGAGATAAAAAGCTGAATTTTATAATGAAAAAAGTTAAAGTTTCATTTTTATGGTGTGGTAGTTTCCAGGACTCTGTATTATTTAGTATTTTAAAATCATTAATAAATGTTGAATTAGTTAACATTGAAAAAGCTGATTTATTAATTTTTGGTCCTCAAAGTGAGTTTTCATTCAATCGTAAAATACTCAATTTGGTAAAAAGAAAAACAAGTATAGAAAAATTATTTCCAAATATAGATTTGTTTTTATTAAAAAGGAAATTCAAACCAATCAAATTATTTGTTAGTTATGAGAGCAATGTTCATTCGTCAATTAAATATGATTTTTCTATAACTCCAAGTTTAGGTATCGCTAACAAAAATCATTTTAGATATGCTCATTGGAAAGATACAATAGATTGGAAATCACAAGGTTATCCTAGATCTGAAAAAAATGGGTTCCCTAGTAGATTTGGAGGATTTTGTGAGATTGATGATTTGATCAAACCTCTTGGTAAAGAATTTATAAATAAAAAAAGAGAAGCATGTATTATAACAAGTCACCTCAATGAACCAAGAGACAGTTTATTTTTAAATTTAGAAAAACATATTAAAGTAAATGGATATGGGCCAGCTTTTGACAAAAAATTAAAGGATCATCATAATAAAAAATTCTTTAAAAAAGACATATTAAAAAATTATGCATTTAACTTGTGCCCAGAGAATAGTTTATATCCTGGATATTATACGGAAAAGATTCCAGAAGCTTTTTCTTGTAATTGTTTACCACTTACGTGGGCAGACCAAAATATAGATATAGATTTTAATAAAAGGTCTTTTGTTAATCTTCTAGATTATATTCAGGATGATTTGAATCATATTGGAGAGTTGCTTAAAGATGATAATTTTTTAAAAAAATTTTCAGAAGAACCGTTATGTCTTAAAGCCCCAAATTTAGAAAACGAAATAAAATTTATATCAAAAGTAGTCTCAAATCTTTAGAATTATGAAAATAGCACTTATTGCAGATAGTTATAGACCAGAAACTGGTGGACCATCTGAAATTTTAAAAGAGACTAAATCTGCATTAAAAAAAAAAAATATTAAAATTTCTATATTCACAAATGATGAATTTAAAAAAAAAAATTATTTATTAAAAAAAAAAATTGAAAAATTTGATATTTGCCATTTGTATGGAGTCTGGACATTTTTTCATATTAAAACTTTCTTAATCGCTTATTCATTAAAAAAAAAAATTATAATTCACCCTTTAGGTTATTTTGAACCTTGGTCTTTAAATCAAAAAAGAATTAAAAAAAAAATTGCACTAAAAATATATCAATCAAGATTTTTGTTTAAATCTAATTTAATTCACTGCGCATCTAAATTAGAGGAAAAAAATATATTAAAATTAGGCAAATCACTTAAAACTAAAGTAATGCCATATGGAATATTAAATAAATTCATAAAAAAAAAAATTGAGAAAAAAAAAATTAATAAAAAAGCAATTTTTTTTTCGAGAATTCACAAAAAAAAGGGAATAGAGAATTTAATTAATGCGTGGATGAAAGTTAATAACTCTCATTGGTGTTTAGATATTTATGGCCCAGTTGAAGATAAAAAGTATTTACAGCAATTAAAATTATCTATTAAGAAGAATGATAATATAAGAATTTTAAACCCTATTTATGATACTAATAAAAAATTTAAAATCTTTGAAAAATATGATTTCATGATCTTACCAACTTTTAGTGAAAATTTTGGATTTATAATTTTAGAGTCATTGGCCCGTGGTTTACCTGTTCTTACTACAAAAAATACACCTTGGGATGATATTAAAAAAAAGAATTTAGGTTGGATTTCAAGCAATTCTAAACTTAGTTTAATTAAAATTTTAAAGAAAATATTTTATGTTTCTAAAAAAGATAATAATTATTTTTATGTTAAATCAAAAAATGCAATATCTTATGCACACAACTTTGGTTGGAATTTAGTTTCTAAACAATATGTAAACGTTTATAAAAAATTATTAAATGAATGATTTAAAAAAAATTTTTTTTTTAATAAACAAAAAAGAAAAATATAAATTAGCTATTATTTCTGTTTTAAACTTTTTTGGTATTTTATTAGAAATGCTCTCATTTGCGCTTATCATACCTGTTTTTAATATAATTTTTCTTGATAAAAAATCAGAAGTTACAATTCTTAACTTTATATATTCAAAATTTTCAAGTTTTAATATTAATATAGAGGACGATTTTTTTAAAATACTAATTTTATTTATCCTTATATTATTGTTTTTTTTTAAAAATATATTTTTGATTATTATTAATTATTTTAGTATAAAATTTTATAATTTTATTCAATTAAGAATCTCAAATAGTTTATTTAGACTATATTTAAAACAGGATTATTCTTTTTTTTTAGATACTAAATCAGATTTTTTGGTAAGAAAACTCATTAATGATACAATGGGTGTAAAAACATATTTAAATTTATTTCAGAATGCAATTATAGATATTTTATTAATATTTGCTTTTTCTGTAGTTTTAATTTTGGTAAATTATCAGATATTTCTATTTTGTGTTTTACTTTTTACACTAATATTTTTTGTATATTTTAAAGTTGTAAAAAAAAGAATTGTGTCATGGTCATATAACTATCAGCACAATTTGGGTACTTTGCAAAATTTGATTGTTTCGGGCACAACAGGAATAAAAGATATTACAATTTATAACTTAAAGGATTTTTTTCAAAACAAATATAAATCATTTAACAGTAATACTTTCTTATCTTTCTTTAAGATTGATTTTATCAACAATGTTCAAAGATTTTGGATGGAGATTGTTGCCATAAGTGCAATGATATTACCGTTAATAATATTCCTATACATTAAAAAAGATGTAAATGAATTAATTCCAATATTTGCTTTATTTCTAGTTGGTTTATTTAAAATTATTCCTACATTCAATAGATTAGTTCAGTGCTATCAGATTTTAAAATTTAACAAACCAAGTCTAGATATAATTTATCAACAATTCTTTGATCTTAAAAATTATAAAAATAAAGATCAGGATTTTTCATTTGAAAAAAATTTAAAATTCACAGATGTCGGGTATACTTACGAAAATAATAATCAAGAAGTGTTTAGAAAAATTAATCTGGAAATTAAAAAAAATGAAAGCGTTGCAATCATTGGTAAAAATGGATCAGGAAAGAGTACTCTTTTGAATTTATTGACAGGTCTTATCAAGCCTTCAACTGGAGATATATTAATTGATGAAACAAAAAATTTATCTAAAACCAATAATAATTGGTTAAAAAAAATAGGTTACGTTCAACAAAATATTTTTCTCTTAAATGACACAATTAGAAATAATATTACATTTGAGAATGATAGAGAATTTGATGATAAGAACTATTCTTATGTTAAAGAATTTATAAATTTAGATAAAGCGTTTTCAAATCTATATAAGGGACTTGATACTATAGTAGGTAATGATGGGTTAAACTTATCTGGTGGTCAAAAACAACTAGTATCAATTGCTAGGGCTTTATATAAGAATTCAGAAATTATTGTTTTTGATGAAGCAAATTCTGCATTAGACCAAGATTATAAAGAAATTTTGAAAAAAATAATTTATAAATTAAAAGGGACCAAAACAATTATATTTGTTACACACGATGTTTCTTTTTTAGAAAATTCATTTGATAAAGTTTATAAGATTGATTCAGGGAAAATAAACTTACATTAGTTGATTGTGTTATTTAATAAATATATACAAATTAAATGGTAATATTAGGAATAAATGCTTATCACCCAGACTCTTCAGCATGTCTATTGATTGATGGTGAAATCAAAATAGCAATTGAAGAGGAAAGATTAAACAGGATAAAGCATTGGTCTGGTTTCCCAAAACTTTCAATAATGGAATGTTTAAAAAATCAGAAAATTTTAACAACTGAAATAGATGTAATTGCTATAAACCACAATTTTTATTCTAATTTATTTAATAAAATAAAGTTTGTTTTTTCAACGAAACCTAGATTAACTTTTTACCTAAACCGATTAAATAGTCATTTTAAAAAAAAAAATATAATGGATACATTTAAAGAGGAGATAGGAGAGCTTAAAAAAAATTGTAAACTATTTGAAGCGGATCATCATAAATCTCATGTGGCATCTGCCTATTTTGACTCACCATTTAAAGACGCTGTGAATTTATCCATAGATGGTTTTGGAGATTTTGCTAGTTTAAGTTGGGGGCTTACTAAAGATCAAAATATTATAATTGATAAAAAAATTCTATTTCCTCATTCTTTAGGTATTTTCTATGAAGCATTTACACAGTTACTTGGATTTAAAAATTTTGGAGATGAATATAAAATTATGGGATTATCATCATATGGAAAACCCTCAGAAATTTCAAAGGTAAGAAAAATCATTGATATAAAAAAAAATGGTGAGTTTAGTTTAAATCTTAATTATTTTAACCACTATAAAAAAAGTAATAATTATAGTTGGAATAATTGCTCACCAAAAAGTCCAATTTTATTTAATAAAAAAATCTTCGAAGTTTTTGACCAAAAAGAATTGGACAAAAATATTTCTGAATATCATGAAAATATTGCTTGCAGTGTACAAAAAATTTATGAAGAAGTTTTTTTTGACATTTTGGATCATATATATAAAAAATATCAAATTAGAAACTTAACTTTATCAGGTGGTTGTGCACAGAATTCTTTAGCTAATGGTAAAATTACTGATAATTCTCAATTTGAAAATATATTTGTTGCATCAAATCCAGGTGATGCTGGAGGTGCGATAGGATCTGCGTACCTATCCTATTATAATTTTTTTAGAGAAAAACCAAAGAAAGTTAGTGCCTACTTGGGAAATGAATATTCTGAAACATCAATAAGTATACATATAAAGAAACACGAAGAAGTTATTAAACAAAAAAATTGTTCTACATACTCTTTTAAAACAGAGGAGGAAGTTTTAAAATTTACCGCAAAACAAATATCACTAGGAAACATTGTTGGTTGGTTTCAAGGCAAAATGGAATGGGGTCCAAGGGCTTTAGGAAATAGATCAATTTTAGCCGATCCAAGAAACAAAAACATTAAAGAAATAATTAATTTAAAAATAAAGCGAAGAGAAAACTTTAGACCTTTCGCCCCTTCAATCTTATTTGAAGATGCAAATGAATGGTTTGAAAACTTTTCGGGCGAAGAACCATTTATGTCAAGAGTTTTTAAATTTAAAGATGATAAAGTGAAATTAGTACCTTCAGTTGTTCACCTTGATGGTACAGGTAGATTACAAACAGTAAAAAAAGATGATAATTTATTATTTTATAAGCTCATAGAAACTTTCAAATCGCTTACTGGAGTACCTGTGTTATTAAATACTTCATTTAATGAAAATGAACCAATAGTAAACAAGCCAGAACAAGCAATAGATTGTTTTTTAAGAACAAAAATGGATTTATTAGTAATGGGCAGAAAAATTATTTACAGAAAAGAACAAGTTTCAATTAATTAATTTTTTTTTTATTTTTTTAAAATCTTTTTAAATTAATTTCTTTATTTTCGTTAACATAAATATAACTATCTTTAAAATATTTGATATTTTTCTTACTTTCAGTTGTAATAATTTTTACTTTATTATTTATACATTCTAAATTGAACATAGTATAAAAATTTTCATTAGAGGAAATAGTAAAACGTGTTTTTGATAATAAAGAATTTATTTTATTATTATTTAAATATCCTAAATTCTTAATACCAATCATTTTTAATCTAT
>MDTB01058702.1_pt1 | contig 19522 bp, 21 predicted proteins | sample 811161 | NCBI WGS metagenome assembly MDTB01 (sample SAMN05326650, study PRJNA326480) | marine metagenome | isolation source: seawater | place: Mediterranean Sea | collected 2009 | reverse complement strand
GGATTCGAACCCTCGATAGAGTTGCCCCTATACAGCATTTCCAGTGCTGCGCCTTCGACCACTCGGCCAGCTCTCCACCGGCTTATGTGGGGCAGATGCGAATGTAGCAGGACACTCCCAGCGGAACGGCATGCGACCCAGGCACAGGATCACTGTTCACTGGCGCCAGGAAAATCGCTCGATCACCCATGAAGTTCCTGAGGGTGATTACATCCTGCGCAGCTTTGAACTGCAAGGCGATCCCCTGCCGTTCTCCTGTCGCAACGGATGCTGCACCAGTTGTGCCGTCCGGGTCCTCTCTGGCTCCCTCGACCAGCGCGAAGCGATGGGCCTATCAAGGGAATTACGCAGCCAGGGATATGGCTTGCTCTGTGTTGCCAGGGCAACCGGCCCACTTGAGGCAGAAACTCAGGACGAAGACGAGGTCTACGAGCTGCAGTTCGGCCGTCACTTCGGCAGGGGGACTGTTCAACGGGAGATCCCCTTGGAGGAACTGGAAACCTGGAAGGATTGAGTCGATGTCCAGTTCAATCTGCAGGGATTCAGCTGTTGCTGCCGGGCTTGATCAAAGCCAACTGAAACGACTGGCGGAGGTGGCCCGCAGCACGGCCAAACAAGGCGGCCAGGAATTAATGCGCCATTACGGGAAGCTCTCCAGCGTTGAAAACAAGGGACGTCTGGGAGACCTCGTGACCAACGCGGATCTTGCTGCTGAACGCATTGTTCTTGAGACACTCGCAGCCAGAACTCCTGAGATCGCTGTTCTGGCGGAAGAAAGTGGGGCTCAGGGCGAACAGGATGGACTTCGCTGGTGCGTGGATCCTCTCGATGGCACCACCAACTTCGCCCACGGTTATCCCTTCTTTGCAACATCCATCGGCCTTACCTGGAAACAACAACCGATCCTTGGCGCCATTGCCATTCCCTTTCTGAACGAGACCTATTGGGCGGCACCAGGGCTTGGGGCGTTTTGCAATGAGCAGAGCATCCATGTCAGTCCCTGCAGGCAACTCGAGGATTCCTTGCTCGTGACCGGTTTCGCCTACGACCGACACACCCGACTGGACAACAACTACGCCGAGTTCTGCTGGTTCACCCATCGCACCCACGGAGTCCGACGAGGAGGAGCGGCAGCGGTGGATCTCGCCTTTGTGGCCTGCGGTCGCCAGGACGGTTACTGGGAGCGGGGCCTGGCCCCATGGGATCTGGCAGCTGGCGTTGCCTTGGTGGAGATGGCTGGCGGCATCGTGAGCGGATATCAAGGTCAAACCTTTGACATCAGTACCGGCCGGGTTCTTGCCTCTGGTCCTGATCTTCATCAACAGATGGTGGAGGGACTTGCCCAGGTCAATCCATTGAGCGGAGCCAGTTACGGAGCCCCGGAGATCCAGGCGATGGGATCCTGAGTACCTCATCAATACTCTGAACCTGGCAATGGCTGATCAGCAATAAAAAAGATCGCGGTATGTTTGGCTGTCTGATTGAATGAGAACTCTTACTTTCAACTCAAAATATTGCAACCCTTATCAGCTGATTTTCTTGTATTTCAGTGCACTGGAGATCACAACAGTAACGAACGACAGGAATATCGGACAAGGGCCTGAATACAATCAAGAGTAAGCATTACTTCATCCCGTTTTCAAAAGCATGATTGATCAAAATTTTCCTCTAACAGGCATGAGATAGGCAATCACAATGCTGTCCAATTATCCCGATCAAACGTCAAAAGTTGAAGCACGGCACTAGCAACAAAGGCAGGAGCTGATGACACATCCTCTGAAGCCATCACCTTGGCCTTATTCCTAATGGCTTTGTTTGGACAGACAGGTTGAGAACCCTTGTCACAACTGGAGTGTTACTGTCTGCCGAAGTTCAGACTGAACAGCTGACCCATGGCGCTGCAACCCGCCGCCGGCGCACGGGATCTCAACCCTCTTCAGGTGGAAAGCAACCGCGTGCTCAGCGAGCGGCTTGCTGCGGTGTATCGCCTTTGGGGCTACGACGAAGTGTCGCCCCCGAGGGTTGAACGTCTCGACACCTTGATGGCAGGTGGTGCAATCGCCATCCAGGACGTCGTCCGACTGGTGGCCGATGATCCGCTTGGGCTGCGACCGGAAATGACTGCGTCCATTGCCCGGGCAGCATGCACGCGCCTGGCGGCACGGTCGCGACCACTGCGCCTTTGGGCCTCAGGAACTGTGTTCCAGAGCCGCTCCGCCGACGAAGGAGGCCAGTTCATTGAAGAGAACCTCCACAGCGGAGTGGAGTTGTTCGGGGTCAAGAGCATCGAAGCCGAGATGGAGTTGCTCTCGCTTCTCATCGCTGCGGTGAAAACCCTGGATCTGACGGATGCTCAACGTCCGCAACTGCTCTTTGGCCACACCGCGCTGATGGATCTGGTCCTGAAGCCCTACGTCGGTGACCTTCGGGAAGCCATCCGCTCCGCATTGGTTCGCTACGACCGTCTCGCGATTGAGGCGATGGACCTAACTGCGGAGCAACGCGAGTTGCTGTTGCTCCTGCTTGACAGCCGTGGTGAGCCACAACAGCAGCTGAGCCATCTGGACACTCTGTTCGGAAATCAACCGGTGTTTCGCGATCTGATGCGTCTCAGCCAACTGTTGGAACCAGCGGCGCAAGCCCTGGGATTACGACTGCAGCTGGACACCACCTTTCAGCCGGAATTCAAGCTTTACAACGGATTGGTGTTTCAGCTGGTCTGTCAGGGCAAAGCAGCACCTGTTGTGATCGCCCGTGGAGGGCGTTACGACGATCTGGTTTATCGCTGCGGAGCCAGAGGCGATCAAGCGGCTGGGGTCGGCTTCAGCTTCGCCATCGACCCGATCCGGGAACTTCTCAGCGAGACCCCCAGACATCCGCAGCACGAAGCCATTGTGCTGGTGGCTTTTTCAGCCGAGAGCTCTCTGGAATCCGCTCTCCAGCATCAAAGCCAATGGCACCAAAAGGGTTGTCGCGCCTACGTTGAGCTCACCCCTGTCGCCAATCGCCTAGCCGCGGAAGAGATGGCCAGGGTGCGTCGAGCCGATCAGCTGGATTGGATCGATTCTTAGAGTCGATTGTCTTCCGCAAATCAGAGATGCCCCACACCATTGTCACGGATGTGTGCGAGGGAGTGGCTGATTGTGTCGATGCCTGCCCGGTGGCCTGCATCGATCAGGGCAACGGCAAGAACAGTAAGGGAACGGATTTTTACTGGATCAACTTCGAAACCTGCATCGACTGCGGGATCTGCCAGCAGGTCTGCCCCGTTGAAGGGGCGATCCTGGCGGAGGAACGTCCCGATCTTCAGAAGGCTGGCTGAACGGAAGGTACGGAGACCTCACCCCCTGAAACGCTTGAGGGGCTGCAGCACCGATTCCTAAGGTCGGATTTTCGCGCTGTAACCATGCCGGTGATGGACGAGCAGGGTCAGATTCAGATCCACACCGAGAACATCTTCCCGATCATCAAGAAGGCCGTCTATTCCGGCCATGAAGTGTTCCTGAGGGAACTCGTCAGTAACGGTGTCGATGCCATCAACAAACGCCGGATGGCTGCCATGGGAGGCGACTGCAGCGAAGGAGATGAGGGAGTGATCCAGATCCGCATCGACCGGGAAGCCAAGACGGTCACAATTTCTGACAACGGCATCGGCATGACCGCCGATGAAGTGAAGCGCTACATCAATCAAGTGGCCTTCTCAAGTGCCGAAGATTTTCTTGAAAAATACAAACAGGAGAGCGACGCAATCATTGGTCACTTCGGCCTTGGCTTTTATTCAAGCTTCATGGTGGCTGAACGCGTAGAGCTGTTGACGCAATCGGCTCGGCCAGACAGTGAAGCCGTGCGATGGAGCTGCGACGGATCACCCAATTTCAGTCTCACCGCATCTGAACGGGATGCCGCTGGGACAGACATCATCTTGCATTTGATGGAGGATGAACTCGAATATCTCGAGCCAAGTCGCTTGCGAACGCTGATCAATACCTACTGCGATTTCATGGCAGTTCCGGTTCAGCTGGAAGGGGAAACAGTTAACAAACGCGATGCTCCCTGGAGAAATAGCGCACGTGATCTGAAAGATCAGGATTATATCGATCTTTACCGCTATCTCTATCCATTTCAGGGAGATCCTCTTCTCTGGGTCCACCTGAATACCGATTATCCCTACAACCTCCAGGGCATTCTCTTCTTCCCCAGACAAAGCGGTCGTGCTGATTGGGAGAAAGGTGAAATCAAGTTGTATTGCAATCAGGTCTTCGTCAGTGACTCAATCAAGGAGGTCGTCCCCCGTTATCTGCTGCCGCTCCGTGGCGTCATCGATTCCCCGGATATTCCTTTGAATGTCAGTCGAAGTGCCCTGCAGACCGATCGACGCGTGCGCTCAATCGGCAACTTCGTCGCCAAAAAAGTGGCCGATCGCCTGCGCAACCTCAAACAGGACGACCCAACGGCCTATGCAGATGCCTGGGAAGCACTGGCGCCGTTCGTGAAAATCGGAGCGATGGAGGACGACAAGTTCGCCGACCAGATCGCCGAGTTGATTTTGTTCGGAACCACCGCTTCTGCCGGAGAGGGCGAGGATCCCGATCCAATCGGTTCCGGCGACAAATCCTTCACAACCCTGGCTGGCTACCGGGCAAGGCTCTCGGCCGACCACAGCAATCGAATTTTGTACAGCACGGATGATCTGGCGCAGGCCAGCGCGCTGAACCTTTGGACATCGCAGGGAGCTGAGGTGTTGAAGCTTGAAACGGTGATCGACACACAGTTCATCCCGTGGCTTGAGAGTCGGCACGACGATCTCAAGTTCCAGCGGGTTGATGCCGAGCTGGACGACAGCTTCCAGGACGATCAAACCGAGTTGTCCGATCAGGACGGAACCACCCAGTCGGAAACCCTGCGGACGTTGCTGAAGGATGCTCTCGAGGACGACAAGGTGACGATCCAGGTTCAGTCCCTCAAAGCCGACAACGCTCCGCCCACAATGATTCTGCTGCCTGAGCAGATGCGACGGCTCAACGACATGGGGGCGCTGATGGAGCAGCGTTTACCTGGCCTGCCGGACCATCACGTTCTGTTGGTGAATCGCCGCCATCCACTTGTTGAGGGGCTGCTGAAGCTGAAGTCCGGCTCGGTGTTGGTTGGTAGCGGCGAGACGTCGCCCAGCGAACAGCTCGCCAAGGATCTTGGGCGTCATCTGTACGACATGGCACGACTGGGTGTTGGCGGACTTGAACCCAACGAGCTGGCTGGATTCCAGACGCGGAGTGCCGAATTGATGGGAGCTTTGATGCAACGCTCCGTCTGACGAATTCACTTTGATAAAGTGGTTGATCGGGGCTTCTGTGAAGCCTGGTCAACCACTGTTCAAGGTCAGCGTCATGTCCCGGGTGTGTCAGCTCACAGGTACTCGAGCCAACAACGGCATGGCCGTGAGCCATTCCCATATACGCACCAAAAAGCTGCAGCAAGCCAATCTCCAACAGAGAAGGCTGTGGTGGGCGGAAGGCAAGCGCTGGGTGAACCTACGGGTCACTACCCGAGCTCTGAAAACCATTCAAAAGAAGGGACTCGGCCCCTACGCCAAATCCCTCGGAATCAATCTGGCCAAACTCTGATTCCGGCACCATGCGCAGACGCGAACTGTTCAGCCGCGCTGCACTGCTGCTCGCCGCGCTCAGCATTCGGCCCGGCGAATCCCTGGCTCTTGGCGGCATTGTCCTGAACAGCGGCGAAACTGTTCCGGATTTTGTCCTCCCGGGTTCGAGTCAGTCTGAGCCGGACCGCGACAAATGGTCCCTTACTGGATTCAAGGGACGTTGGCTAGCTCTGTATTTCTATCCAAGGGATTTCACCGGAGGTTGCACCCTCGAGGCTCGTGGCTTCGAGGCCTTGCACGGTGAGTACCAAGCTGCCAACGCTGAGATCGTCGGGATCAGCGCAGACAGCGTCGATGATCATGAATCCTTCTGCGCCAGCGAAAACCTGAGCTTCCCTCTGCTCTCCGACCCGGACGGAACTGTCAGCAAAGCCTATGGATCTTGGATGGCTCCTTATTCGCTACGCCACACCTTTTTGATCGACCCTGATGGTGTGTTGCGACAGCGCTGGGTAGCGGTTCGCCCCAGCGGCCATGCAAGGGAGGTGCTTGATTCGCTGATGAATCTCCAGAACAACACGGCTGTTTGACAAATGCGCCCCATTCAAGAAGGGTGGTGCCACGAAAAGGATTGGTAGAGATGGACGAAAACGAAGGTGGCAGCTCATTCATCATTCTTTATCACCGAACCCCGTTTGACGAAGGTAAAGACGAATCAGGCAACCGTATTTGGATCGATCAAAAGAGCCCAAACGGCATTATTCCTACGCTCAGGAATTTATTTCGGGGCAGCACTGATGGAACGTGGATTGCTTGGCGTCGTGTTGACAACCCGGAGCAAGTTGAAGATGAACGCATCACAATGGAGAATCCGTCTCATTTCAAACTGAGACGAATACCCCTGCACGATAAACAGATATCAAGCTTTTATCACGTCACGTCAAAGGAATCTTTCTGGCCAATCCTTCATACGTTCCCTACACATTTCAACGTCAATAACGCTGATTGGAGCATTTTCGAAGAGGTCAATCAACGCTTCGCTGATGCTGCCTGCCGTGAAGCATCACACGGATCCATTGTTTGGGTGCATGACTACAACCTCTGGCTGGCCCCAGGGTTCATTCGTGCCCAACGGCCCGACCTCAAGATCGCTTTCTTCCATCACACGCCGTTTCCCAGCAACGACGTTTTCGCCATCCTTCCCTGGCGCGAACAGATTCTTGAAAGCCTTCTGTGCTGCGACGTCGTTGGTTTTCACATTCCGCGCTACACCGAGAATTTCGCCCGTGCGGCCAGCACACTGATCGGATGTGAGCGGGGACCAAAACGCCCTGTAGACAGCAAATTCATCACCGTTGGTACGGCGCTTTCGGAAGCCACGGTGACGGACTGGCTGCAGCACAACGGTCGTCGAATTCAGTTGCTCAGCTCGCCTGTGGGAACGTCCCCTGATGTGATCCAGCAACTCAGTTGGAGCGCTCCAGTTGAAAATTACGGTGAGCTGATTATTCAGGACACCAAAAAGGGTCGAAAACTGATCCTGTCCGCCAGCCGGGTGGATTACACCAAAGGCAACGAAGAGCTGTTGTTGGCTTTCGAACGGTTGCTGGAGCGGCGCAGCGACCTGCATGGAGAAGTGGTGCTGATGCTGGCCTGTGTCGCTGCAGCAAGCGGCATGAAAATCTATGAGGACACCCAGAGATCGATCGAAGAAATCGCCGGCCGTATCAATGGTCGTTTCAGTCAGATCGACTGGGTGCCGATCCGTTTCTCAACCCGACGCATTCCGTATGAGGAGATGATCGCCTGGTTCGGTCACGCCGATGTGTGCTGGATCACCCCCCTGCGCGATGGCCTCAATCTCGTAGCCAAGGAATACGCTGCAGCGCGCAAGCATCGAGGCGGTGTTCTGGTGCTTTCCGAATTCACCGGTGCCTCCGTTGTCCTCGAAGGTGCCGTGCTGACCAATCCCTATTCCAATCGGCGAATGGATGATGCCATCGAATCAGCTCTGGCCATGTCCGAGGAAGAGCAGAGGGAACGCATGGGACGGATGACCGATGCGGTTGAGCGCTACACCGTGAAGGACTGGGCGGACGAGCAGCTCTCTGGCTTTCCGTTACCAGTGGCTCCATGAGCTTGGGCCGACGCCTGCTCGGCGGCCTTTTGGCACTGATCCTGATTTCAGCAGGTCTTGCCTGGTCCCAGTTACGGGCCCCTGAAGTGGTCTCGATCCTGATGGCTGCCCCATTCGCCGATGCAACTGCACCGTTAGTTGAACGATTCAACCAGGAGCATCGCGGGCGGATCCGCCTCTCCATCACGCGGGGCCCAAGGGACACCGAATCCATCTCCGATCTGGCGATCAGCAGCCTGCTGCTGGGCCAGCCGCCCTACGACGCACTGCTGATGGATGTCACCTGGCTGCCGAAATATGCCGAAGCGGGCTGGCTGGAACCCCTTGATCCCTGGTTCGACGACAGCGATCTAGCCACCCTTCAGGACGGCGCCAATCTGGGCAACAGCTACGAGGGCAAGCTGTATCGATGGCCCCTGGTTGCCGATGTGGGGATGCTCTACTGGCGTACCGATCTGATGGCGTCACCCCCCGAAACCCCGGAGGAGCTGGTGAGCATCAGTCGTGAACTCCAAACGACCGATCAGGCCAAGTACGGCTTCGTCTGGCAGGGCCGTCAATACGAAGGCCTCAGCTGCGATTTCCTTGAGGTGCTGGAGGGTTTCGGCGGACAGTGGCTGGATCCATCAACGGGGGAACCAAGGCTCGACAGCAACGCGGCGATCGCTTCTGCAACCTGGCTGTATGAGCTGATCAACAGCGGGATCAGCCCGAAGGCGGTGACCAATTTCGCTGAGCCGGAAAGCCTCCAGGCCTTCAAAGCTGGTGATGCCGCCTTCATGCGCAACTGGCCCTATGCCTACGCAGAACTTCAGAAGCCCGACAGTGCGGTTCGTGGACGCGTTGCTGTGACAACGATGGTGTCCCAGAGCGGCGAACAACCAACCGCCACGCTTGGCAGCTGGGGGCTGTCGCTGCTCAATGACTCCCCCCACAAGTCGTCCGCCGTTGAAGCGATCCGCTATCTCACCTCCGAAGCGGCCCAGCGTGAGCGCTTCCTCAACCAGGGCTATACGCCGACGTCGGCCGTGCTGTTCGCCGATCCTGAACTTGTGGCTGTCTCCCCCGTGCTGCCGGACATTGGCCGCGCCCTTTCGGTGGCTGTCCCCCGACCACCCTCTCCGCTCTATGCCCAGCTCAGCGATGTGGTGCAGAGATCCCTCAGTGCCGTGCTGACGGGGGAGCAGTCCGCTGAGCAGGGCATGAAAGCGGCCCAGAGCAACAGTGAGGTGATCCTGCAATCCGCTGGAGGGCAGGCATGAATGAACTGCTGATCCTTCCGGCTCTGTTGCTCATCGCCATCGTGTTCGGCTATCCAATGATTCGCTATGGATGGCTGAGCTTCCACGCCGATTCCGTCCTCACCGGGTTGATCCCCGTGCCGAACGGAGGAGCCAACTGGCAGCGATTACTCGGGGATGCACGGTTCTGGCAGGACACGCTGCAGACGGGGCGTTTTGCGCTGATCTCCGTTGGTCTCGAACTGCTTCTGGCCCTGGCAATTGCCCTGCTTCTCGATCAGCGCTGGCGAGGGCGAGGTGCGGTACGCGCCCTCACCCTTCTGCCCTGGGCTCTTCCCACAACGATGATGGCCCTCGGCTGGCGCTGGATTTTCAATACCCCCTACGGACCGCTGGAACAGCTGGCCAAGGCGCTCGGGATGCCGGCTCTGAATCTGCTCGCTGATCCCAGCTGGGCATGGATTGCCACCGTCACGGCCGACGTTTGGAAAACAACCCCCTTCATCACACTCATCCTCCTGGCCGGATTGCAGACAATCCCCGCTGATCTGTTCGAGGCCTTTCGCCTGGAGGGAGGCCGACCCATGCAGGCTCTTCGGGACATCACCCTGCCATTACTGGTGCCCTACATCCTGCTCAGCCTTCTTTTTCGGCTGGCCCAGGCCTTCGGTGTCTTCGATCTGATCCAAGTGCTCACCGGAGGCGGACCGGCGGGCAGCACGGAAAGCCTGGCCCTCTATGCCTATCTGAATGCCATGCGTTTCCTCGATTTCGGATACAGCGCCACCGTGATGCTTGGTGGCTTCCTGCTGCTCACGATCTTCATCGTGCTGGCCGGTCTCATCCTCAGGGCCACACGGGTGATCAACCCGGTTGAACCATGACGCAACGTCGAATCTGGATCCTGCTCCTGCTGGCGTGGTCCCTCTCCCCCATGCTCTGGCAGCTGATCAGCTCCTTCAGCAGTGATGAAGCCCTCATCTCAGCCGGGATCTCGGTTGAACAGCGCTGGACCCTGCAGCACTACAGAGACTTGTTTGTGAGCGACCCTCCGTTCTGGAGGTATCTGATCAACAGCACGGTCGTGGCCACGGAGACCACGCTGCTCACCCTGCTGCTGGCCTTACCGGCCGCTTACACCCTTGCCCGTCTGCCTGCTGGATGGCGGCGCGGCAGCCGATTGCTGATCACGGCCGCTGCTCTATTTCCCTACGTCTTGCTCTTCCTGGCTCTGCTTGAAATCGCCAGGGCTTTTCAGCTCGGGAACAATCTTCTGGCCCTCGCTCTTCCCTACGCAGCCCTGTCGATGCCTCTGGCTCTGCTGTTGCTGAGTGCCGCGTTTGAGGGCTTGCCAAATGACCTTGAAGATGCGGCGCAACTGGAAGGCCTGACACTGATCCAGCGCTTGCGCTGGGTCTTGATTCCCTTGATCGCCCCAGCCTCGGCCAGCACCGCGATTCTGGTGTTTCTGTTCGCCTGGAATGAATACCCAATCGCGCTCACCTGGATCAGCGAGGCGAACCTGCTCACACTGCCGGTTGCAGTGGCGAGGATTGCCGGTTCGTCGATCTACTCCATCCCTTACGGGGCCTACGCCGCTGCCACAGTGCTGGGGTCCATTCCGCTGCTGATGCTTGTTCTGATCTTCCAGAAGCAGATCGTCTCCGGCCTGACCAATGGAGCGATCAAGGGATGACCGTTGAACTGCAGGGCATTGGACGACGTTTTGGCGAACGCTGGATCCTTCAACAACTTGATCTGAAAGTAGGACAAGGGGAGTGCGTCGCTCTCCTTGGTGCAAGCGGCTGCGGCAAAAGCACAGCACTGCGCCTGATCGCTGGACTGGATCAACCTGATCGCGGGCATCTGCTGATCGAAGGGGAACCCATGGATCGTGTTCCGGCACGACAGAGACGCATCGGCATGGTGTTTCAGAGCTATGCCCTGTTCCCCCATCTCACGGTTCGGGGCAACCTCGATCTCGGCCTAAGGCTGCGCGGCGGTCCGGTTCAGGACAGGCAGCAGCGGATCGAGGCCATGCTGGATGTGGTGCAGCTGCGTGAGCTGGCGGAACAACGACCGGCCCAGCTGTCCGGTGGCCAAAGACAGCGGGTGGCCTTGGCGAGGGCTCTGCTCAGGGACCCACGGGTGTTTCTGCTGGATGAACCGATGAGCAACCTCGATGCTCAGCTGCGCGACGAACTCAGGCCTGAACTGAAGCGATTGATCCTGGACGGACCTCAACCGGTCATCTACGTCACCCATGACCAGGTGGAAGCCATGGCGCTGGCCGATCGAATCGCTGTGATGCGACACGGCCGCATCGAGCAGATCGGAACACCACAGGAGCTCTACGACACGCCCTCCACGACCTACGTCGCTCAGTTCATTGGACGACCGCCCATGAACCTGATCAACATGGATGACAACAGCGTCATCGGCGTCCGACCGGAACACCTGAACCTTGATGACGCTGGCATGGACTGCCGCGTGCTCAACCGTGAATGGCATGGAGCCAGCCAGCAACTGTTACTGGACAGTCAGCACGGCAACCTGCGCATGATCTGCGATGGAGGAGTGAGCCTTGGGGACTCGATTCGTGTGAGCTGGCCGTCACAGCGTGAGCACCGATTCAACGCATCCAACGGTCGTCGACAGTGACGCGAGCTGCCACACCCTCAAGCCAGACCAGCAAGTCAGACCAGTGCTTTATCAAGCTGTTGAAGGGAGCTGGTGTAGCGCATCACATCCAAGCAGTCTCTTACTCGCTGAAATGGGCCAACATGCACGAGTGCCATGGCTTCGCTGTTGTTGAGGAACCGCGGTGACGTGTTGATTTGCCTGGTGATTCAGAGCACGCTGATCCTGACAGGGGTGTCATTTCAGTACCTGGGCGACAGCGTGATCACGGGTTTTCGATGGGATCACCAACCAAGCAACGCGCCAATCCGCAAAACGGGCATCACCGTTGAATAACACAATCAACGTGATTAATAGAAGCGTCGATAAGGATCAATGGTCTCCCATCATCGTGGTGTCGATTAACGTGATTTCCAAGGAATGACGTGATGCCACACAACGAGGATCTGTAAACAAAATCTGTCGTCACTGGTGCGATTACCGCCCCTTAACCCAGGTCGATCCGCTGCTGCTCATGATTGGAGGACTCCCTCCCGGACTGATGGGATCCAGCCCTGTGCTTCGCCCAGCACTCGCCGTCACAGCCTGCCTCAGCACTGTGATTGGACTGAGTGCCGGCATCAGCTTTGCCTCCAGCACGATCAAGATCAGTGGCTCCAGCACGGTTTATCCGATCACGCAGGCCGCGATCAAAGGTTTTCAGTCCACATCAGACGGCAAAAACGTCCAATTTGCCCTCAGTGAAACGGGATCCAGCGCAGGTCTGCGTCAGTTCTGCAACGGCAACATTCCGCTTGCGAACGCGTCCAGACCGATTTCCAGCAAAGAGCTGAAGCGTTGTTCAAACAATGGCATTCATTTCATCGAATTACCGATTGCATTTGATGCCATCACTGTGGTGGTGAATCCAGCCAACAATTGGGCCAATTCAATGACAGTCGGCGAGTTGTCGAGGCTGTGGAACAAACAAGCCCAGGACAAGGTGAACACATGGAATCAGGTTAATCTGGACTACCCAGCAAGCGCGATCAAGCTCTGCGGTCCTGGCAAACAGTCTGGAACATTCGATGTCTTTAACAAGACAATCAACGGATCAAAGAAAAACTCCCGAACAGATTACTTTGCCAGCGAAGATGACAACGACCTTGTAAAATGTGTGGCCTCTAACAAGGAAGCATTAGCATACTTTGGCTATTCCTATTACAAAAACAACACCTCTCGACTAAAAGCCGTCAAAATCGTCAACTCCAAAGGCATGCCTACCTCGCCCTCGGTGAAGACTGTTCAAAATGAAAAGTATCAACCATTATCTCGGCCGTTGTTTTTATACGTCAACGACAAACAACTACGAAGCAACAAAGCCTTCAGAACATTCATCTCCTACTACTTGCGAAATCTTGCAAAATTAGTCAAGAAAAGCAATTACATCCCTCTGCCTGATTCAACGTACCGGCTGGTGGATTCAAAGATGTATCGCCACATCCTTGGAACCTCCTTCGGAGGCGATCTTCCCGTCGGCCTGACCATTGGCCAAGCCATCGATCGCAGTTTTGACCAACACAAAACAAAAGATCACCGCTGATCCAAGTCAGTCAACGGCTCAGAGCATCCGCTTTAACAATTCAGCATGGGCTGATGCCCTGCTTCGAATGGCTTCGACGACCTGTGGATCAGCAGGCTGATCCACAGCCTGGCGCCACTGCATCAACAAGCCGTCCTGATCGGGGAGATCCTCCAGAGAGGTGCACGGCACACCCGCCATGTCGGCCGCAGCCGACACCTTCGGGTCGTAACTCAGAGCGGCCATGGGGCAGCACACCAACCTGGCCAGGATGAGCGCGTGAAGGCGCATCGGCAGCACGAGTCGGGCGTCTTGAACGGTGTCAACCACGGCCTGCAATCCATCAGGGACCACGGTGCAGCTACGAGCCAGAAGGTTCGGAGGAACCAACCCCCGCTGCGCCAGTGAGTCCAGCAATGAGGCGTCCTGATGCTGATGGAACGCAAGCCAGCGAACCGGTGCATCCAACTCGCAGGCCAGGATCGCCAGGGCCTGGAGCAACTGCCGCCAGTTGTCGTCCCGCAACAGGGACGTGGGTCTCCAGCTCAGGACCAGAGCTCGTCCCCCGATCCAGGCACGGCATGGCAGTTGCCAGACGGGATCAGGAGCCATCTGCATCGGCAGCGACGGAGCCCACTGACGCGCCCGCTCCAGTGAACGGGCATCCCGCCACGATGCGCCACTGCAGAAGGGCAGGACAAGCCTCACCATCAGACGGCTGATGGGACGCCTGAGCGGGCCGAGCCCCTGTCCCCAGAGGATCACAGTGCGGCCCTGCAGACGTGCCACCACGATCAGCAACAGGTAATACACCAGGCTGCGGACGCTGGTGCTGTCCTGCAGCAGGCTGCCCCCGCCCAGAACAAGCGCCCTCACGCTGCTGATGCTTCGAAGCACCGAGCGCAGTGAGCGTCGGTTCACGATCGACGCATCCGGCGCCAATCGTTGAATGGCCGACGCATCTCTCGCCGTGATCAGTGGTCTGACGCTCTCCGGCAGCTCCTGCAGCAGAACCTGCAGCAAGGCGTCATCGCCGAGGTTGTCCTCCCCGTAGTAACCGCAGAGCAACACATCGGGAGTTCCCGTTATCCCGACGCCCATGGCCTTCATTGCACTGCCGTCATGATCGGTTGTGGCGCGTTCCTAGGCTGATCCTTGCAGTCAAGGTCTGCGTGCACGTCCTGTCGCTGGGCACCTGGTGGATCCACATCGCCTCCGTGATCGAGTGGTGCCTCGCGATCGTGTTGCTGGAGCGGCGCGGGCTGCGGGGAATGGCGCTGGCGATGCTTCCTGCCCTTGTTAGCGCCATGGCCGCCTGCACCTGGCATCTGTTTGACAACAGCGAAGCCCTGCGTGGGCTTGTGGTGCTTCAAGCCGGCTTCACCCTTGTCGGCAACACGACTCTGGCGGTCGCTGCACTGCAGCTGAAACGTCAGGAGGCCAGTTGACATGGGATTTGATCTCGCTGCGATTGATCCCGCACCACTGTTCGCCTTATCGCTGATTCCCTATCTGTTTTTCCTCTACTGGGCAAGACAGTGCAGCAGCATCCCGAAGGCAGCTCTGCTTGGGTTTCAACTGACTCTCCTGTTTGTGGTCGTGACCATTGCCGCTGCTGTGATCGCACTGCGCTGCTGCGATGCGGAACTTGTGGACATCGATGTCCTGCATGGAGGAGCGGAAGCGTTTCTCACCCTCGGCAATGCGGTTTTGGTGTGGGGACTGTTGCGACGCAAACCGGAAGAAGTGAACAACTCTTAAGAGAGTCGGGCGCAGCAACGCTGAACCCAGATGATGGAGCGTCGCTCCATGGCTTGCATGCTGACCCCCCTCTTTGCCATTGCTCCCGCAACTCTTTCCTGGTCTCCCAAAGTCGCCTTGGTGATGATCGTGTGCAACGTGATCGCCATCGGCGTCGGCAAGGCCACGATTAAGCATCCCAACGAAGGCGCTCAACTCCCCAATCCCGCTTTCTTTGGTGGTATGGGACACGCTGCCCTGCTGGGCACCACCAGCCTCGGACACATCATCGGCATCGGCGCCATCCAGGGCCTGGCTGCACGAGGAATTCTCTGAGATCACGCCCAAGCAGGGAGGTTGCCGGGATCGTTCCCTGCAACCTTCCACTTGGCTGACTTAGCTCAGAGACGCTGAGTCAGACCAGACCGACCTGCTTCTGACCGAGCTCCAGAGGTGCTCGAAGATCGAAGTGTTCGAGGATGCGATCCGACATCTGAGGTGGCGTCAGGCCCAGGTTGTCCTTGCTCTGCTGTGGCGTGGCATGGTCGACCAGCTTATCTGGAATGCCGATGCGAAGCATTTCCACAGTGATCGCCTCGTCTGAAAGGGATTCCAGAACAGCCGAACCGAATCCACCAGCCAGAGCACCCTCCTCCATGGTGACAACCCTGCCGATTCGACGGGCCAGAGGGTGAATCAGGGCCTGATCCAAAGGCCGCAGGAAACGGGCATTGATCACCGTGGCAGACAATCCCGCCTCCTCCAGCAGGGTGGCCGTCGCCAGAGCCGGATGGACCATGGCTCCATAGGCAACAAGCAAGAGATCATCCCCTTCTCGGAGCAACTCGCCCCGTCCGATCGGCAGCGATTCCCAGCCCTCCTCCATCAACGGCACACCGATTCCGGATCCACGGGGAATCCGCAGTGCTGCCGGGCCGTCATGGTCGAGACAGGTGACCAGCATGCGCTGCAGTTCGGCCTCATCCTTCGGAGCCATCACCGTGAAGTTCGGGATCGCTCGCATGTAACTGATGTCGTACTGCCCTTGGTGGGTTGGACCATCGGCACCAACGATGCCGGCCCGGTCCAGAACGAAGGTCACCGGCAGCTTCTGTATGCCCACATCGTGGATCAACTGATCGAAGGCCCTCTGCAGGAACGTGCTGTAGATCGCCACGACTGGACGAAGCCCCTCACAGGCCATGCCAGCCGCCAGTGTCACCGCATGCTGCTCGGCGATCCCGACATCGACGTATTGACTGGGGATGGCTTTCTGCAGCAGATCCAAACCGGTTCCGGTGGCCATGGCCGCCGTAATTCCCACAACCCGGCTGTCCTGCTCGCACAGCTTCACCAGGGATTGACCGAAGACCTTGCTGTAACTGGGCGGTTTGGGTGTTTTGGAGGGAATCGCCTTGCCGGTGTTCAGGTCGAAAGCCGATTGCGCGTGGTAGCCCACCTGATCGGCTTCGGCGTAGGGATACCCCTTCCCTTTCGTTGTGACGACGTGCACCAGCACCGGGCCGCCATCACGATGGGCTGCTTCAAAGGTGCGTTTCATCTCGGCGATGTCGTGACCATCGATCGGACCCATGTAGGTGAATCCGAGCTCCTCGAACACCGCACCGACCTTGGGAACAGCCAGACGACGCATGCTGTCTTTGAGGCGGTTCAACTCAGCTGGTAACTCACCGCCCATGAAAGGCAGATGGCGCACACTCTCCTCAACGCTGCCGGAAAGAAACTGCATCGGGGGGCTGAGTCGCATCCGATTGAGATGGTTCGACAGCGCTCCGACAGGTGGAGAGATCGACATGTCGTTGTCGTTGAGCACCACCACCAGAGGCGTGTGGGGCAGATGACCGGCGTGATTGATCGCCTCGAGAGCCATGCCGCCGGTGAGAGCTCCATCTCCGATCACCGCAACGCAACGAAAATCCTCCCCGCGCTGATCCCTGGCCATCGCCATCCCAAGGGCCGCCGAGATTGAGGTGCTGGCATGGCCCGCACCGAAATGATCGAACTTGCTTTCGCTGCGCTTGAGATATCCCGCCACACCGCTTTGTTGCCGGAGGGTGTTGAACGTGCCAAAACGTCCGGTGATCAGTTTGTGCGGGTAGGCCTGGTGACCCACATCCCAGACCACACGATCCTTGTCCAGATCAAGGGTCTGATACAGCGCAAGCGTGAGTTCCACCACACCGAGTCCAGGTCCGAGGTGGCCACCGCTGGTGGACACCACCTCCAGATGACGCTCCCTGATCTGACGCGCGACATCTTCCAGCTCCGCGATGCTGAGACCATGCAGCTGATTCGGATGGGTCAGATCTCCGAGATGCATGCACCACCCACTCCAACCCATGCAATCTACGGGGTCCATCCCGCTGCCAGATGGCCTATGGCCATGAAGAGAATGGAGGGATGACCGATTATCTGCAGAGAGTCCTGCGTGCCCGTGTCTATGACGTGGCCCGGGAGACGCCACTCGACTTCGCACCCAACCTCAGCCGGAGGCTGAACAACAGCATCTGGTTGAAGCGAGAGGATCTTCAACCGGTCTTCTCCTTCAAGCTCCGCGGGGCCTACAACCGCATGAGCAAGCTCTCGTCGGACGAGCTCGCCCGCGGTGTGATTGCTTCAAGCGCCGGGAACCATGCCCAGGGTGTGGCCCTCAGTGCCAAGCGTCTCGGCTGTCGTGCCGTGATTGTGATGCCTGCAACGACTCCAGAGGTCAAGGTGCGCGCCGTGCGGGCCCTTGAGGGGGAAGTTGTTCTGCATGGAGAGACCTATGACGAATCATCGGCAGAAGCGGAACGGCGCTGCCGCGAGGAAGGGCTCACCTACATCCACCCTTTCGATGATCCCGAGGTGATCGCGGGCCAGGGAACCATCGGTCTGGAGATCATGCGCCAGTGCGATCAACCGCCGCGTGCCATCTACTTGGCTGTTGGGGGCGGTGGCTTGATCAGCGGTGTGGCCTCCTACGTGAAAAGTCTCTGGCCGGATGTGGAGCTGATCGGAGTGGAACCGGAAGATGCCGCGGCGATGACGCGCTCGTTGGAAGCAGGAGAGAGGATTGAACTCAATCAGGTGGGGTTGTTCGCCGACGGGGTGGCTGTGCGACGGGTGGGTGTTGAAACCTTCGCTTTGGCCCAGCGTTATGTGGACCGGATGATCACCGTCGACACCGACGCCATCTGCGCCGCGATCAAAGACGTGTTCGAAGACACGCGATCGATCCTGGAACCGGCCGGAGCCCTTGCGGTGGCTGGTCTGAAGCGGGATGTGGCGGAGCGACATCTCGATCAGCAGCACCTGGTGGCCGTGGCCTGTGGCGCCAACATGAATTTCGACCGTCTGCGGTTCATTTCCGAACGGGCTGAACTCGGCGAGGAACGAGAAGCGATGCTTGCGGTGGAGATCCCTGAGCGGCCAGGGAGTCTCAGGGATTTGTGTGAAGAACTGAGAGACCGAAGCCTCACGGAATTCAGCTACCGGATGACGGAAGGTGCACGGGCCCAGATCTTCATCGGTGTTCAGATCCGCGGTGTGCAGGACAGGGTTGAGCTGGTGCAGAGCCTCACAAGTCGGGGATTTCCCTGCCAGGACCTCAGCGACAACGAATTTGCCGTCGTGCACCTGCGTCACATGGTGGGCGGCCGCCTGCCGGCATCAGCACGTCAAACCCCATCTGTCGACTGCCAGGAACTGCTTTACCGCTTCGAGTTTCCGGAACGCCCTGGTGCCCTGATGACCTTCGTCAGCGCCCTGCACCCCGACTGGAGCATCAGCATCTTTCATTACCGCAATCACGGCTCCGACACGGGTCGAATCGTGGTGGGTGTTCTCGTTCCGGAGGCTGGACGAACGGAATGGACCCGCTTCCTCGACGAACTGGGTTATCCGAGTTGGGACGAAACGGAGAATCCTGCGTACCACCTGTTCCTTTAGGGATTGAGGCGGTACCTTGATGCATCACGAGGGTTGTGATGCCTGGTGTCCCTTCACTGGCTGCGCGGCTGGAAGCCATCCTTTATCTGAAAGGACGTCCGATCAGCATCGGTGAGCTCAGTGAATTGGCTCAGTCCGAGCGCAGCGAGGTGGAACAAGCTCTGCTCGTTCTCACAACCGGTTATGCCCAGCGGGAGACAGCGCTGGAAATCGTTGAACTCAAGGGTCGCTATTGCCTGCAGTTGAAACCGGGTCTTGGAGATTTGGTGAAGAACCTGCTGCCCGTGAACCTTTCAACCGCCACCCTGCGAACCCTGGCCACCATTGCGTTGAAGAAGAGAATTTTGCAATCGGAACTGGTGGATCTTCGTGGCTCGGGTGCCTACGACCACATCAAAGAACTGCTGGCCCAGGATTTCATCGAGCGCCGTCGCCAGAGCGAAGGGCGTTCTTACTGGCTGACCCTGTCTGAGAAGTTTCATCGAACCTTTTCGGTGCTGCCAGACCTAACTCCCGCCACGATCAGTTCCGCCACCATCACTTCCGCCACCGTCTCGGAAGCTGCATAAAGTCAGGTAAGTCCCTCCCGATTCCATGGACCTTCTGGTGAACCTGTTTCAGGTGTTAGCCCAGACCCTGCAGATCTATTC
>MDTB01226313.1_pt1 | contig 19525 bp, 20 predicted proteins | sample 811161 | NCBI WGS metagenome assembly MDTB01 (sample SAMN05326650, study PRJNA326480) | marine metagenome | isolation source: seawater | place: Mediterranean Sea | collected 2009 | reverse complement strand
TGATATTTTACTATATGAAAGTTTATTTCAAAAAGATGTAGAATTTGTTAATGGTGATATACGAGATTACACTCTATTAAAGACATATTTAAATTGGGCCGATAGTGTTGTTTGGATGGCAGCATTAGTTGGCGATGGCGCCTGCAGCATTAATCCTTTGATAACAAAAGAAATTAATTGTGATACGTTAAAATTTTTGTCAGATAATTTTAATGGCAAAATAGTATTTTTTTCCACCTGTTCTGTATATGGTGCTCAGGATGATATATTGAATGAAAATTCACCAACAGATCCATTATCAGTTTATGCTTCTACTAAGTTAGATGCAGAAAAGATTTTAATAAATAAAAATGCTTTAATATTTAGATTGGGAACGTTATTTGGGATTGGAGACTCATACTCAAGAATAAGAATGGATCTCGTTGTAAATGTGTTAACTGCAAAAGCAATAAATGATAAAAAATTAACTGTTTTTGGCGGGAGGCAATTTAGGCCTCTTCTTCACGTGAAAGATGCTGCAAGAGTGATAGAAGAGTCTATAAGATCAAATAATGCTGGAATATACAATCTTCACCTAGAAAATACAAAGATCATAGATTTGGCTGAAAGAATTCAGAATTTATTTTCTGATGTAGAGATTGAAAAAGTTGATATGAAATTTCAAGATTCAAGAAATTACCAAGCAGATGGTACAAAACTTAGAAAAGATTTTCAGTTTAGACCGAAATACTCAGTAGAGGATGGAGTAAATGAAATTAAAAAATTAATTTTAGAAAAAAGAATCACTGATATAAATGACCCAAGATATACTAATCAAAAATTTTTAGAATTATTTAAATCAAAATTAGAGTATCATGATGAATCCTAAACTGTTCAAAGGAGGAGTTTCTGTTGATAAAAGAGGAAGTGTTTCATTCAATAATAATTTGATATTAAAAAAAATAAAAAGATTTTATATTGTAAAAAACAATAAAATAAATTTTATTAGAGCTTGGCATGGTCATAAAATTGAAGCTAAATATATTTTGTGTATTGCTGGAAAAGCTAAAATTTCAGCAGTTAAAATAAAAAATTTTAAAAAACCATCTAAAAATTCAAAAGTATACAATTGGATTTTGGATAGCAATATTCCAAATGTTGTTTATGTGCCTCCTGGTTATGCAAATGGATCAAAATCTATTAGTAAAGACATGAAACTACTCATATTTTCAACATCAACACTGAAACAAAGTTTAAAAGACGATTTTAGATTCCCGAATAATTTTTGGATAATTTAAATATGAGAAAAAAAGTTTTAGTTTTTGGTTCCACAGGTATGCTAGGAATAGAGGTGATAAGAGAACTTTTGGGTCAAAATATAGATTTATATGCAACAATTAGGAATTCTTCAGACAAAATAAAAATTCAAAAATATTTAAAATTAGATATCTCAAAAATAAAATTTTATAAATTTAATATAAACGAAAATTATAAAACAAAACTTAAAAAAATAGTAAGTAAAAAAAACTATATAGTAAATTGCATTGGAGTAATAAAGCCTTATATTGTTGAAAATGATGCAAAAAGTCTAAGCAATGCATTGAGGATAAATTCAGTTTTTCCACATGTTTTAAATAGTTGTGTAAAAAAAGATGTTAAGATTTTTCAAATAGCAACTGACTGTGTATATGATGGTATTAAGGGTAAATATACGGAAGAGAACTCGCATAATGCAAAAGATTTATATGGTAAATCAAAAAGCTTAGGAGAAGTAAAAAGTGAAAATTTTTTTAATATCAGATGCTCTATTATTGGAAAAGAAATTAAAAGTTTTAAATCCTTATTGTGTTGGTTTTTAGGTCAAAAAAAAAATTCTCGTATATTTGGTTTTAAAAATCATTTATGGAATGGAATAACAACAAGACATTTTGGAAAAATTGTTTCGGTTTTAATAACAAAAAATATTAGAATACCCAATATGTTGCACATAGTTCCTAAAGATATAGTAGATAAATTTACATTATTGAAAATTTTTCAAAAAAAATTTAATAGAGATGATATAAAAATTAATAAAATAAATGCTTCTATAGTAATAGATAGAACTTTAAAATCAAATCACATGGATATTAATAAAAAAATAAATGAATCTATAGTTTCTAAAAAGATTCCAACTATAAAAGAAATGATAACAGAGATTCTCTAATTGTTTTTAATTAAATGAAATTATTAAAAACTAAAATTATAACTATAATTGGTACTAGACCTGAAATCATTAGACTATCAAGATTAATTCCAAAGCTAGACAAAAAATATCAAAACATACTAATTCACACTGGTCAAAACTATGATTTTGAATTAGATCAAATATTTCTTAAAGAACTAAATGTTAGAAAGCCAGATTATTATCTCAATGCTAGAGGTAGTTTTGCTGAGCAAATTTCAAAAATAATTTTTAAACTTGAAAAAATAATCAAAAAAGAGAAACCTAAAAAATTTCTAGTTTTAGGTGACACAAATAGCAGTGTAGGCTCAATAGTCGCAAAAAGAATGGGTGTAAAAGTTTACCACATGGAGGCAGGAAATAGATGTTTTAGTGATAAGAGCCCCGAGGAAGTTAATAGAAAAATCATTGACCACACTAGCGATGTATTATTACCTTACACTTCAGGAAGTAGAAAAAATCTTTTAATGGAAGGCATTAATTCAAAAGATATAATTGTTACAGGGAACCCTATTACAGAAGTAATCAATTTTTATCAAAAAAAAATAATTAATTCAAAAATTGTTAAAAAATTAAAATTAAATAAAAACAATTTTTTTGTTCTAACCATGCATAGACAAGAAAATGTTGATGATTATAAAACTTTTGAAAAATTTGTATTTTCTTTTAATAAAATTGTGAAAAAGTTTAATAAACCAATAGTATGGCCTATACATCCACGTTCACACCAAATGCTAAAATTAAATAAAATTTATTTAGATCCTAGATTAGTGATTATTAAACCATTAGGCTTTTTTGATTTTGTAAAATTAGAGAGTGATTGCTTAATGACCTTAACAGATAGTGGCACCGTTCAGGAAGAAAGTGCAATACTTAAGAAGCCATGTTTAATAATAAGAGATTACACTGAAAGACCAGAAACTATTAAAGCACGTGGAGCTATGTTAGTTGGAAGTAATACAAAAAAAATATTAAACGCTATCAACTATTATATAAACCGTAATATAAAAATTAAAATCATTAAAGATTATGCCAATAAAAATGTAAGCTCAAAAGTGATGAAAATTTTAAAATATAAAGTTTAAATTACTTAAAAATATGAATTTAATTAAATCAATCAGTCTTGATGAAAAGAAATCAATTTATATTTTAATTTTTATTTTAATTTTTCATTTATTATTTTTAAATCTTTATCCAGTAAATGATGAGTTTATTTTTCCAGTTGGAGCCAAACTTATTGAAAATTTTGATGTAGATGAAATAAGTTTATTTTTTAATTATAATGCTAATACACTCGGTTTTTCTCTATTAATATTTTTTTTTTCAAAATTTTTACCTTTTGATTACTATATTATTGGAAAATTATTATCTTGTAGTGGCATATTATTAATTTATCTCGCAATCTTTAATTTATTAAAAATATTAAAATTAAATAAGATTAAAGATAAACATATCTTAATTTTACTAATTTTTTTTAATCCTTTAATTTTTATATTTAGCTTTAGAGCAACTCCAGATTTTTTTGCATCTGCGTTATCTTTTTTTAGTATTGTGTATTTTTTGATCAATAAAGAATTAATTTTTAAATTTTTTTTTATAATACTTTTTTCTGTTGCAGTAATAGTTAAACCTTTTAATGCCATTCTCATTATTCTAATATTTATTGACTTTAATTTTAAATCATTTTTTTGTAAAAAAAAACTGGAATATATTTTTATGGTTTTTATTGTCATTATTAATCCCTTTATTTTATTTTTTTTATAATTATTATTTATTTAATTTTTTTTTAATTCCAGATCATTTTAAACTTAATAGAAGTTTTAATATTAAAGATTATTCAGTTAGATTTTTAAGTTATATAGGATTTTTAAATATATTTTTAATCTTGTTATATATAGATATATTTTTTAATTCATTTATTAAAAATCCTTTTAAAATTTTTTTTTATATTATTATTTCTATTTTATGTTCTTATTTTTTTAAGCAAAATTTAGGAGAATTAAATTTTGGTTATCTTCAAGTATATTTAAACCCAAAAATTTATTTTTTTACAATCACTCTAAGTTTTTTTATTTTTTCTGACTTTGTTTTAACCTTAATTAAAAATAATAAATTAAATAAAAACCTTCTTATTTTAATTGCTTTAATAATTTTCTTTTTAATTGTTCTATCAAATTTTCAACCTACACAAAGATATCTACTTTCAATAATCACACTTAGTTTATTTATTTTTTTTATAATTAATAAAACTAGAAATCTCATTTTTTTTACAATTATTATTTATTCAGTCATGAACATTCCATTATTTGTAAATCATTATTATACCTCGAAAAACATTGAAAAAATCATAGTGTTTCTTAATAAAAACAATATTTTAGATGATACTCACCCAGGTTATATAGGCCAGCATTCATTAAATTATTTTATTGATTTTGAAAAAGACATTTCAAAATCTATGAGCAAAGAATTATTGTTTGGTGAAAAAAAATATTATGTAAGTGATGAAATACCTGCACAACAAGAGACAATTATATTTTCAACCAAGTCAAATAATATTTTTAAAAAAAATAAAAATTTATATTTAATTAAAAAATAATCTAAAATTACAATCGAAATTTATTAAAATTTATTATACTAATACAAAAAAATGTATGAAAAAATTTCTATAAACACGTTTAAAATTTTATTTTTTTTAATTCCTGTGGGCTTGGTTACTGGTCCATTTATTCCAGATATGGCATTAACAATAATGTCACTTTTATTTATTATTTTATCAATAAAGAAGAGTCTCTGGAAAAAATATTATGATAACAGCATAGTAAAGCTATTACTTTTATTAAATTTATATTTAATCGCACTATCTTTATTTTCAGAAAATATCTTATTATCATTAAAAAGTTCACTATTTTATTTTAGGTTTATAATTTTCTCTATTGCGGTTTGGTATTTATTGGATCAAGTAGGCAGGTCTTTTAAAAAAAATTATACTATTTATTTAATAAGTTTGTTTATTGCTTTATCAATTGATGCAATTTTTCAATACTGGTTTGGAGAAAATATTATTGGTTTAAAAATACCTAATCCTGATAGAATTTCAGGCTTTTTTGGTGATCAATTAGTTCTTGGCAGCTATCAATCTCGACTATTAATTTTAATTGTTGGACTGTATTTGAGTTTTAAAGTTTTAAATACAAATTTGTTAATATTTAATATTTTTTTCTTAATTACTTCTGTTTCAATTTTTTTAAGTGGTGAGAGAACTTCATTTGCTTTATTCATTTTATCAACATTATTGTTTTTTTTTATTAGTAGATTTTCAATTAAATTTATAACTACAATTTTTTTATCTTTTTTATTAATATTTTTAATAGCTTATTCAAATAAGGAAATAAGATATAGGTTTTTTATAGAACCATTACATCAATCAAATATAGCGTCTGAGGATTTACTAAATAAATACAAACCTCAACTAAAAGAATACTTTCATGAGGACGAAGAAATAATTATTTTTAGCAAAGAACATACTGCACATTACAAAACTGCATTTAAAATTTTTTTAGACAATCCAATTGTTGGTGTTGGTCCAAAAATGTTTAGAATTAGGTGTTCTGAAAAAAAATATTACTCAGGAGATCTTTCATGCACAACACACCCACACAATTTACTTTTACAAATTCTTGCAGAAACTGGATTAATTGGACTTATATTTTATTTAATTATTATTTGTTTTGTAATTAAAAATATCTATAAAATATTTAAACAAAAACATACCGAAATTAATTATGTGAAATTAAGTTGTTTAATATTGATTTTTATAAATTTATTTCCATTTGTTCCATCTGGCAATATATTTAATAATTGGCTATCTATATTATTTTATTTTCCATTAGGATTTTATCTATACTCTTCATATGAAGAAAAATTAGAAATTTAGTTTAGATTTTTAGATATTAAAAATATTTAACTTAATTCTAAAAAGAAAAACTCTTCTTATTCTCACAAACAAATATGTACTTTTAACTTAATAAAAAAACCATAATTGTTGAATTTTCAATAGTTTTAAAATCTAGCATAATTATCTTTTATTATAATTAATTTTTTTTTATTTTGGATTAAACAATATTGTTATTTTAAAATATATATCATATTTAATCTAATGACCCAAACATACTTATTGTTAATAATCACAATAGCACTAAATATTTTTTTTCTTATAAATTTTGATAAGTTAAATAGTATTTTTAATTTTTATGATTATCCTGAAAAAAAAAGAAAAATACACAAAATTAAGATTTCATTATTAGGTGGTTCAATTTTTTTTATTTGTTTAAACATTTATCTTTTATTTGATTATTTTTATTTTAACAATTTTATGAACTTTTCATATATTAGTTTGCTTTTATCTTTTAGCCTTATTTTTATATTGGGTATTATTGATGATAAAAAAGATCTAAAAGCATTAACAAAATCAATTTTTTTTATAATAATTATTTTGATTTCTATTATACCAAATAAAGATTTAGTTATTCATAATTTAAATTTTTCTTTTTTTGAAAATGAAATAAACTTAAATAATTATTCTTTTTTTTTTTACAATACTTTGTATTTACTTATTTATTAATGCTTTCAATATGTACGATGGAATTAATGGTCAAGCAGGGATTTATATAATTATAATTTTTTCTTATTTATTTTACAAAGGCATATTATTTGAAATGTCTTTATCTTTTTTGATATGTACATTATTTTTTCTTTATCTTAATTTAAAAAATAAATTATTTCTTGGTGACAATGGTAGCCTTTTAATTTCAATACTGATTTCTATTATAGTAATCAAGTCCTATAATGAAAATTTAATAAAAAATTGTGATGAAATATTTATTTTAATGATGTTACCTGGGATTGATATGGCGCGATTATTTATCGAAAGAGCTATAAAAAAGAAAAATCCTTTAATTGCAGATGGAAATCACTTCCACCATATATTGTTAAAAAGATTTAAATTAAATAATGTTTTATTAATTAATTTATTTTTAGTCTTGATACCTATAATTTTATTATCAATTGGAGTAAGTTCATTAAAAATAATTATTTCTTTTTTATTTGTGTACTTGTTTATGTTTGTAAAATTGAAAAAAAATTAAAGTTTTTTTTGATAAAATTCTAAACCACGCTTTATACCTTGCTCAATTTTAATTTGGGCTTGAAACCCAAGTTTTTTTTGTTTAGTTATTGAACCAGCTCTAGCATAAACACCAACTGGTTTTGATTTTTTTCTTATGATATCAAATTGAAAACCTGTGATTTTTTTACCTAGCTTTATAAAGTCAATAAAGCTTGTAAATATTCCTGTTGATAAATTTATTGCAGAAGAGTCATTTATTTTGTCCATTGTTTTAATTACGCCGTCTACACAATCATCTATATGTATAAAGTCTCTCATTTGCTTACCATCACCCCAAACTTGAACAATTTTTTTTTTTTCAGATAAAATTAAATTTTTACACAAATTAGGAAAAGGATAATTGATATCTTGATCTTCACCATATCCTGAAAAAGGTCTATAGCATACTGATTTAATCCCATGTTTTTGAAAAGCAATTTTTGCAAGAAATTCACCAGTAAGTTTTGACCATCCATAAGTATAATCGGGAATACCCAAATTATTATTAAAATTTAGATCTTCTTCTTTAAGGAGTCGATAGAATTTTTTTGTTTGTAAATTGAGAGGGTAGCTAGCGCTGGAACTAAAATATAAAATTTTTTTAGGTCTAGCAATTACACACCATTCCCAAAATTTACTATCTATTGTTAGATCTTGTGCTACTGCAAGTGGATTATTTTCAATCATCTCTCTACCACCTACAATTGCTGCCAAGTGAAGCACATAATCAAATTTTTTGTTTTTATTTTTTTTAAACCATTCAATACAATCAATATTAATAAACTTAAAATTTTTATAGTCGTAGGGGTCAAATAAAGGCCATTTTTTTTTAGGATGAATAGCTCCAGTAAGTTTTTGAATATTATCTAAAGCAACTACCTCATATTTATTATCAAGAAAATATTTACAAAAATGCCTTCCAACAAAACCAGCACCACCAGTTATTAAAACTCTTTTCATTTATTTAATATTTTTTGGTATAATTTAAAGGCTGCCCATGATTTTTTTGGTAAAAATTTTTTGATATTATTTGGATTTTTTTTCAATTCTCTAATTAAATTCAAATTATTTTCATATCCTATATACTCTTTTTTCATATCATGAGTAAGATTATGAATATTTCTTTTTTGATATACCGAGGGTTTATTATATAAAACTTTAAAGCCTTTAGCCTCTACATAATATGAAGCCCAAATATCATCCATCCTTCCTATATGTGGATATAAAAAATAATGTTTAATAACTTCTCTTTTTAAAAAAGTGTTTTGTGAGTTAAATGGTGACGGTTTATTTGAGGAAAAAGGAAAAATTGAATTTTTAAATTTACATTCTGGTGCATGCTCCATTCTACATATTGCGTCAATATCAGGATCACCATTCCAAAAATCAGCCTGAATATCAAAATAAGAATTAATTTGTTTTATCTTTTTACTTTTATTTTTATTTTTTATTATTTGTAATGGGAAGCCTCGATGCCAAAGATATTTATAGTTTGTAACTGATATTGGATCAAAAGCTTCTTCTTTAGTAAAATATTTAGATGATTTTAACTTTTTAGTAATAATTAGATTTTTATGCCAGTTTGGTAGCGGTATATTGTCATCATCAATTGTAGCAATTATATCAGCTCCTTTTTTATAAGCTAAGATCATTGCAAAATTTCTTCTCTGAATACAATTCCATCCAACTAGGTCCGATAACTTTTTACTAATTTTTTCTTGGTCCTTTGGGCTTAAATATATTCCATTTTTTAATTTATAATTTGAAGGAGTTTTTAGATCTCCCGATACAATTAATTTCCAGTCTTTTAAATTATCAAATTTTTGTATTGCTTTAGTAGGAGGATTAATAGTAGTTGATATTATATATTTATTCATTCTACCAATTTAATAACTGAAAATTTTTTAATTTCATATCCAAAAAAATTTATTTTAGATGAAAAAATTGAATTGTCATCATAATGAGTAATTTTATAATCAGATGTCTTAATAATAATTTTTTTTTTATTTAGAATATGAGGATCGAAATAAAGATGATAAATATGTGGTACTATTACATTTGGTAAGGTATTTTCTAAAATTTTATTAGTTTCTAAAAAATTCAATACCTTTTTTGTTGATTTACCAACAATATAATAATTTGCTAAAAGAACTGAGTTAATAATTAAATACAATGACAAAGTTAACTTTATCAATAATTTAGGTTGGCGATAGTTAAAAATTATTAAATAAATAAAAGGTATTGGAAGGATTAAATATCTTTGAGAAGCCTTGATAAACGAAAGTGCAAATAAGTATAATAAAATTGAAATTAAAATTACTTTAAATAAATTTAACTCTTTTTTATCTAATTCCTCAGATGTTAAAAATAAATAAATAAATAATGAAAAAAAAATAAATAAAAAAATTATCATACTTTTATATACTTCGTCAGGAATGAAAGATTGTAGAGGACCCAGGTCTAGCTCTGAAGATATAAAGAAATACTTTTGTAAATAAAAACTCAAAATTAGAGCTATTAATAGAATAATTGAAACTATTATATAATTTTTTTTAACAACTGAAAAAAATGAATTAAAAATAAATGGTGTACTGACTAAAGTTAAATAACCTAAATAAAAAATAAAGTTGTTTAGCACCCATAAATAATCCCTACTTTTATCATTTCCAATTATCGCTATTTCCAAATCTTCGTTAGTAGGCGCTAAAATAAATCCCAAGTAATTATAAGTAAATATATTCCATAAAATTATAGGTATAAAAATTATTATTAAAGTAAAAATATATCTAATTACTAAATTTGTTTTTTTAAAGTGATTATAAAATAAAATTATTAATGGTATAATTAATATTAAATTATATGATTTTATTATTATTGCCAAACCAAGTAATAAAGCATCAATAAAAATTAAGTTATTTTTACAATTAATTAAGATTCTTGAAAAAGCATAAATAGCAAACGAAAATGCAAACAGATCATTAAAGGCTCTAAATCCATAAGAAAATATAATCGAATTTAAAAAAATTATGAGAATAAATAATACTGAGTGTTCTTTGTATTTGCAGAATTTAAGAATATTAAACAACCCAAATCCTAAAAAAAAGTAACTAAATGCACTCATGATTTTAATTGCTTGAAAACCATTTATTGATGGAATAAAAAAATTTAATATCGAACCTAATGCAGAAAAAATATAAGTGTTAAATTGAGTAGAGTAATAAGTTTTAATGTATAAAATTTTATCACTTATATTAAATAAGTCAGAATATTGACCGTAACCTCCTTCAAAATTTGTGGGAAAAAAATTAATTGAAATTAAATGAATTAAGAATGAAATAAAAATTAAATATTTTAATTGATCATTATTTTGGTTTTTTATCATTTAAATTATCTTTATTATCTTTATAAGAGCCTAATAAAAAATACAAAAAAATTATGAATGAATTTACAAAATTTTATACTGGTAAAAATTATAACCAACACATGTACGCAGGCTTAATTGGATATTTCATGAGACAATGTCATAGAAGTATGGAGTCAGATTTAAATAAAAAAGTAAGGTTTTGGAAATTGGTCCAGGTACTCATGCTCATATGGATTATTTAAAACACGAATTTGATGAGTATTATATTTTAGAAAAGATTGACGAGTTAGAAGAAATTTACATAAATAAAAAAAATGTGAAATATTTCAAATACGATGGTGGAAAATTACCTTTTGATAACGAATTTTTTGATAGAATTATCATTTCTCACTGTTTAGAGCATATTTTAGACCCTGAACCATTTATTATTGAAATGTTTTCAAAGCTTAAAAAAGGTGGAAATTTAACTATAGGTCTACCAACCGACCCTGGAATTTTGTGGAGAATTGGAAAATTTATAAGTGCTAATTTTCTAATTAAAAAAAGTTATAATTATTCAAAAAATGACTATTATTATTTTACAGCAAAAGATCATGTGAACAGTATATTTTCATTAATTCCAATCATAAAAAAAAATTTTAAAAATATTAGTTTCCAAAAATATGAACCTTTTAAAATTCCACTAATTGATTTAAATCTTTTTTATATTATTGACATAAAAAAATAAATTTACTTATATAATTTGTTTTTTTTTGAAAAAAAAATTCTAAATCCGGTAATAACATAAGCAAAGTTTCTAAAAAAAGAATTATTTGTATTTCCCTCTTTTCTTGAATTCCATTTGCTAGGAATTTCAACAAAACTTGTACCTAATTTAATTGGAATTAATATTGTCTCTAAAAGAATAGGATGTCTACTTTCTTTTAATATAAAACTCTTTAATAAATTAGAAGGGTAAACTCTGAAGGCAAAAGTTAAGTCTGAAAGATATACAGAATACAAATTAGAGAAAAATATTTGAAAAAGTTTATTAAAAAATAGTTTTATAAAATTATAACCTTTAAATGAATTTTTTTCTAACCATCTATTAGCTACAATTATTTTGTTTGGGTTTTTTTTTGAATTAATAATTAATTTTTTAATATCTTTTGGTTCAGTTTCAAGATCTGAAGCCATTAAAATAAAGTGAGAAGCCTCTATATTACGAATAGCTATTTTTATTGCACCTCCGATGAAGCTTTCTTTTTGATAAATAATTTTAATTTTTGGTCCATACTTAAGCTTTAACTTGTAGACCAAATTTTTACTTTTTTGTTTTGTTTTAGTCTTGGAAAGAACAATAAAATATTTCCAAATAATTTTGGAGCATTGTTTTTCAATAATATTAATTGTTTGTTCTAAAGAAAATGTTTCATCAATTACTGGAAGAAATATATCAAATTTTTGTTTTTTTCTATTTAACAAAATAATACTTCTTATAACTTTTTATTTTTTCCATTCTTATATCCTTAACATTAAATTCGTTATTAGCCATATTTGTACATGGAGATAAATTGGTATAATAACACATTGAAAGTTGTGGAGTATAAAAAATTATTTTATTATCTTGGTAATGGGGTGTCATTTGGTTTTCGGTTATTAATGAATTATCAGAGTAAATGACTGGCCACGGAGACGCTTTTACATTAAAGTTTTGATTAATTCTGAGAGAATGCTTAGTTAATAAACCAATAAAAAATATTATAATTATAATTTTCATTTTTTTTCTTAAATTTATAATTTTTATTTCGTATGTATTTAATAAATTAAACACATAAAAAATACCAAATAAACTTATTAAATAACCATATCCATATCTGAATACAGGAAATTTTATAAACCATAATAAAGAGCCAAATAAATTTAAAAAAATTAAAAGCCAAAAAACTTTCTCCCTTTGATGATGAATTTTTAGTTTTTTATTTTCAGTTAGTGCGATGATTGTAGTAAAAATGATTATAAAAATTAGGAAAGGAGTTATTTTTTTTAGTATTTTTTTTCCATGATATTTTTTCCAGGTGTTAATCCATTCAAAATTTTCAATGTATTCCTCAAAACTTTTTTCGGTTTGATTTGGAGCACCCTTCGTCCATGCCTCATTTTCTATCCTACCACTTGTTGCATTACTTCTCCTAGTTTCACTTTTATCAAACCAATGTAATTTTTTAAAACATGTTTGTTCCAACGGAAAAGCTGCACAACCTGATGTAATTATATTTTTTCCAATCCAGCTAAAAAATATAAAAATTATAAATATAAAAATTTTATTCTTATATATTTTTAAAAAACTTTTATGAAAAATAAAAAATAATGGAATAAGCAAACCTAGCAGCATAGTTATCTTATTAAAAAAAATAAAAATTCCAATTAAGGAAATTTTATTAAAAAAATTATTATAATTTTGAATATATTTTTTATAATTTAGAGCGAGTATCATTAAATACATATAATAAAAATGTGCAGGACCATCATTACCTAAACTGCTGTAGCGGTTCATCCTAAAAAAAATAAAAATCAAAAAAATAAATGATATTAAGATTATATAATTATTTTCTTCATCAAAAATGTTAAATAATAAATAAAGTGTAATAAATGTAAAAATTAGAGCTCCTGGGATAATTATTCCATTATCATAAAAAATATGATTGTTGAAAGATGCTGATAAGTACTGAATTATTGAAATATGACCAAATCTAAAATGTAAATTGGATAAACCTATAATAATTTTATTATCATTTAAAATACTTATAAACGGTAAATGATAAGAACCTGCATCAGGTCTATATACATTGTCATAAGATATGATTGCAGTAGAAATGAATGCTACAATTAAACTTAATTTAAGTAATTTTCTAAATTCTAAATTAGTTCTCAAATGACTGTTAAAAAATAATAGTATAAAAGGGAATATAAATAATAAATCATTAACGTATTTGTTTAAGCTGACAAAAAAGTTAATTAAAAAAGCTAATAAAGATAAAGTAACAATACCTATGAGTGCAAATTCAGAATAATTACTTTTTTCATTTATTTTTTCATTAAAGAAGATTCTAGATGAAATAGAACCAAGTATAAGAAAATATATCGAAGATAAAAAAAATAATAAAAAAATAAAAATCATTTAAATTCTTCTTATATCAATTAAAATGGAAATATATGACTAATTTAAAATTTATTAATATTATAAAGTATAAATTAGTCAGGCTGATTGAAAGTAATCCGAATTTAAATCTATTAATTTATAACAATATTAAATATTTAAAATTTTTACTTCCTCATGAAAAAGATTATCTTGGAATGAGAAAGGTATGCCAAAATAGTTTAGATAAAGTTATAATAGATATTGGTGCTAATTTAGGTATTTCATCAATGGGCTTTCGACAAATGGGCTTCAGGAATATAATTTATATATTTGAACCTAACCCCATAATTTTCAGAAAATATTTAGTTAAAATAAAAAAAAATTACAACAATATAATTTTAAAAAACTTAGCTTTAGGAAATACAAATAAAAAAAAAGATTTTTTTATTCCATATTATAAGAATCAACCTATCCATTATTTTGGGAGTTTTGATAAAAAATATATTAAAAACAGTATTAAAATGACTTTCCCAAAAGTTAAATCTAAAATAAAAATACTTAAACAAAAAATTGATATAAATAAATTCGATAATTTAGATTTAAAAATCAAACCTCATTTTATTAAAATTGATGTTGAGGGTTTTGATTTTTATGTTTTAAAAGGTTTGTCTAAAACAATAAAAAAACATAAACCAATATTTTTAATAGAATATAATAAAGAAAATTTTACACAAATTGATAAATTTTTAAAAAATTATGAAAAATATATATATGATATTGAATTAGATAAGTTAATTAAACTAAAAAAAAAATACTACAACAAAATTTCAAGAAGTAGTAAAACTAATTTACTTTCTAATAGAAATATATATTTTTTGCCAAAATGAATAGTAAATATTTAGTTTCTGTTGTTATACCAGTTTATAATGAACAAGAAACTATAAAAAAATTATTAAAAAAAGTTAATTCAGTAAAGAATATAAAAATGGAAATTATAATTATTAATGATGGCTCATCAGACAAAAGTTACCATTTAATTAAAAATGAATGTAAGAGACTATTTGATAAATTAGTTAGTTATAAAAATAATATGGGAAAAGGCTATGCTTGTCGCCAAGGCATAAAAAAAGCAAAAGGTGATATAATAATAATTCAAGATGCCGATTTAGAATATAACCCTCGTAATTTTTCTCGATTAATCAAACCAATAATCAATAATGAATGTAAAGTTGTCTATGGCTCTAGAGTAATAAAAGGGGGAAAAAGAATTAGACCAAAAACAATTGGTTTTGCAGTAAGAATATTTGCAAATCATTTTTTAACTTTTATATCAAATTTATTAAACAATCAGAATTTGACAGATGCTCACACTTGTTACAAAGTATTTTCAAGCAAAATACTAAAAAAAATTAAACTGAAAGAAAATGGTTTTAATTTTTGCCCCGAAGTAACAACTAAAATTTCAAAATTAGATATTGAAATAAAAGAGGTTCCAATCGATTATTATGGTAGAACAATCGAGGAGGGAAAAAAAATAGAATTTATTGATGGTTTTAGAGCAATATTTTGTTTGTTTAAATATAATTTTTTTAAATAGATGTTAAAACGAATTTGTTATGTGGACGAAGACGGTCGTTTTGGAGGACCTCAACAAAGAATGTTATTAATAGCCTCAGAATTAAAAAAAAAAAATTCTGAAATAGAAATTATAATTCCAAAAGACGAGACACAGATATTTAAAAATAAGTTAATTAAACAAAATATAAAATTTCACGAGTTGTCTCTTACAAGGCTTTCATTGAAACCTAGTTTTTTAATAAAATATTTCATATTTTTTTTTTATGAAATTATTAAATTAGCTATTTTTTTTAAAAAACAAAAATATGATTTAATACAAGCAAATTCCACTCCCCAATTTAAAGCAGTTATTGCTGCTTTTATTCTTAGATTAGAAATTGTATGGATAATTGAGGATAGTTATTTTCCATCAATAATTGTTTTAATATTTAGATTTTTATCAAATTTAACTAATTGTAAAATTATTTATACAAGTCAACGTGTATACAATTTTTATTTTAAAGAAAAAAAAGTGTTAAATAATAAAATCAAAGAAATATTTGCACCAGTTGATATGACTAAATTTGATCCAGACCAAAATTTTTCAGTTCCCGATTATATTGATCAAAATAGAACAATAATTACAACGGTTGCATCTATGGTTCCTGTCAAAGGGCTAGAATACTTTGTAGAGGCAGCCGAAAAAATACATGATAAAAATCGTGATACAAGTTTTATAATCGCTGGACCCGAGATTAGCAGTCAAAGAGAATATTCTAAAAAAATTAAATTAATGCTGCAAGACAAAGAATACATAAATTATATTGGTATGTGTGATAATATACCTGAACTACTAGCTAACTCTAATTTATTTATATGCAGTTCTATATCAGAAGCAGGTCCACTAACTGTTTATGAGGCCATGTCGATGAAGATACCTGTTGTAACTACTGACGTGGGTGCATCAAGACAAATTATAGAAAATTTTAATTCTGGCATAATTGTTCCTATAAAAAATTCTTTTGAATTATATAAAGCAGCTGATAAAATTTTAAATAATAAGAATTTAAGAGAAAATATTTCAAAAAAAGCTTTTATCTTTTCAAAAAATTTTTTTTCATTAGATAAAATTTCAAAAAAATATATGGAATTCTATAATAATTAGTAAAATGAAAAATAAAAATCTTAAAATTTGTGTCAAAACTGTGATGGATACAACAGATCCAAATATTACTTTTAATGAAAATGGTGAGTCTAATTATTATACTAATTATATTAAAAATATTGCCCCATTTTGGAAAAATGATGGCTCTAATTTTAATGGAATTATTAAAATAGCAGAGCAAATTAAGATTGAAGGGAAGAGTAACGAATTTGATTGTATAATTGGTGTTAGTGGTGGTGTAGATAGTTCTTATTTAATTTATTTAGCAAAAGAAGTTTTAGGTTTAAATCCTCTAGTATATCATGTTGACGGAGGATGGAATTCTAGATTGGCAGTAAGTAACATTGAAAAAATTATTGATAAGTTAAATTTAGACTTACATACCGATGTTATTTATTGGCCTGAGATGAAAGATTTACAGTTATCTTTTTTTAAAGCACAAGTTCCACATTTAGATACACCTCAAGATCATGCTTTTTTTGCATCTATGTATAATTATGCAGCTAAATATAAAATTAAATATATTTTAAATGGCGGAAATTTTTCCACTGAATGTATTAGAGAGCCTTTAGAGTGGCACTACCATGCATCTGATCTTAAGCATATAAATGATATTCATTCAAAATTTGGTACAATAAAGTTAACCAAATTTCCTACAGCAGATATATTTAAATACAAGATTTATTATAGATATTTCAAAAATATGAAAGTAATACAGCCATTAAATTACATCAAATACGTAAAATCTGAAGCTATAGATTTTTTGGAAAAAAAGTTTGAGTGGGAGCAGTACTCTCACAAACATTATGAGTCTAGATTTACAAAATTTTACGAGGGCTATTGGTTAATCAATAAATTTGGTTATGATAAAAGAAAAGCTCATTTTTCTAGTTTGATTTTAACGGGCCAAATGAGCAGAGAGGATGCTCTTAAAAATCTTGAAAATCCACCTTATAAAGATGAAATAGAAGATGATTTTGAATATGTTGCAAATAAATTAGAAATTTCTGTGCAAGAATTAAAAGATTTAATGTCAAGAAATAATAAATCTTTTAGAGATTACAAATCAAATTATAAATTAATTAATTTTTTTACAAATCTATTAAGATTTTTAAAAATTGAAAAAAGAATTATTCAATGATTGGAATTATTGATTATGGATTAGGAAATATAAGAGCAATATCTAACATATATGATAAACTTAAAATAAAAAATATTATAATTAAAAATAAGCAGGATTTTCAAAAAACTAATAATATTATATTACCAGGAGTAGGCTCTTTTGATAGTGCCATTAATTTATTAATAAAATCTGAATTTACTGATTTAATAAATATTCATGTCAAAGAAAAAAAAAAAATATTTTAGGTATTTGTGTGGGTATGCAGATATTTTCTAAAGAAAGTTCAGAGGGAAGTAATTTTGGTTTTGGATGGTTTGACTCAAACGTAAAAAAAATAAATTCTATAAAAGGTTCAAAAAATAATCGACTTCCACACATGGGTTGGAATTCTGTTAAATTTTCAAAAGTTAATCCATTAATAAAAAATATTAAAGATAATGAATATTTTTATTTTTGTCATTCGTATTATTTTAATTGCATCAATAATAATGATATATTAGCAGAAACAAAATTTATTCAAAAATTCCCAAGTATAATTAATAAGGATAATATTTATGGAATACAGTTTCATCCTGAAAAAAGTCACGACAATGGAGTTAAAATTTTAGAAAATTTTTCAAAAATATAATGCTTTTACCAAGAATTATTCCATGCTTACTTATGACAAGTGAGGGATTAGTAAAAACAATAAATTTTAAAAATCCTAATTATATAGGAGATCCTATTAATACTGTTAAAATTTTTAACGAAAAAAAAGCTGATGAATTAATACTTTTAGATATTGACGCTAGTGTCAAAAAATATGAGCCTAATTTTAGTTTAATTAGTAATATTGCGAGAGAGTCAAGGATGCCTATTTGTTATGGTGGTGGAATTAAATCTTTAGAACATGCAAAAAAGGTATTTAATTTTGGTATAGAAAAAATTGCATTGAGCTCAATTATTCATGATAATTTTAAATTAATCTCAGATATTTCAAATTATGCTGGTTCTCAAAGTACAGTAATTGTTTTGGATATAAAAAAAAAAAATAATGAATATAAAATTTTTACCGAAAATGGAAATAAAGAAATAAATGTAGATCTATTATCTTCAATCAATAAATTTGAAACTGAGGGTGCAGGTGAAATAGTAATAAATTCCATTGATAAAGATGGTTTAATGATAGGATATGATTTTGAATTAATTGATTTAGTATATAAAAACACTAATATTCCGATTACAATTTTAGGTGGAGCTGGATCATTAAAAGATGTTAAAAAAGCAATAGATAGATATGGAAATATTGGTTTCGCGTGTGGAAGTTTATTCGTGTATAAAGGTACCAGAAAAGCTGTTTTAATTAATTACCCAGATTTTAATGATAAAAAAAATTTACTCGTTGATTATTTTTGAGGAATTAATTCAAAATTATAAAACTAAAATAATGACAACTATGTGATCTAATATTCAACTTTCTAATTAGGTGTTTAAAAAATTTTAGCTAGTAAGTATATTGGAAAAAAAAATATGATTGGATTTGAAACCATTGGAAACGCAACAATTACTATCTTTGATGATAATCCTATCCTAGTAACTGATCCATGGATCTTAGGAAATCCATATTTTGGGAGCTGGGGACATAAATACAAGATACCCAGTCAACAATTAGAAAATATAAAAAATGCAAAATATATATGGCTTTCCCATGGTCATCCAGATCATATAGATCCAGACTCACTTGATATATTTAAAGATAAAACATTCTTACTTGCCAGCCATTATGGAGATAGAATTTACAACGATTTACAAAAAAAATTTAAAGTAATAAAAATAGCAAACAATAAGTGGT